>Ga0209292_1002154_pt1 | contig 22951 bp, 23 predicted proteins | sample GOMGulsemesocosm_2_FD_184634 | JGI IMG/M metagenome (GOLD analysis project Ga0209292, IMG submission 184634) | Methane-oxidizing microbial communities from mesocosms in the Gulf of Mexico - GOM9C Gulf of Mexico (SPAdes) (version 2) | ecosystem: Environmental > Aquatic > Marine > Cold seeps... | reverse complement strand
TCGTATTCTTCTTCTTTGGTCAGTAATTTACTGTTTCGATTAACTTGATGCATGTATACATCCAATGCACTCGATTCATTAGATAATTCCATTTTTCTATCTCCCATAAACCAGGGAAAATTCCCCCTTCTAACAGTGTAAAAAATTAGACAGTTATCAATAAAAATAACGTGTAACAATAAACTACAAACTCGAAAAAACGGAGAAACAAACAGTAGGCATGGATTATTTAATTTTTTGCACAGTTAACTATTAATGTTAGCTATGAATCTAATTTTAGAAAGGAAAAGTGTCAATAAAATGTCTATATTATGAATAATAAGTGACAAACCTTGAGGTCCGACTAAATATGAAAAACATTTTGATATGTAACGAATAGGTAAATCAAATGTTTTATTTCTTAGTGGGTATAAACAGGTTGTAAAAACCTAACCTTCAACGTTGAAGTGAAATTGGCAGGTCTCCAAACTAACGACTCTTGAAGACCTACAGTTATTAATCTACATCACATGTTCGTTCAATCTTACGAGATTTACCTTCATCATCAATGGCAACGTAAGTAAATATAGCCTCTGTTACTATATATCTGTGATTTACCTTAGGTGCATTGATCACGGGCTTAACCCAGATCTCTAACTTGATCGTCATGGATGAATTACCAATTCGAGTGCAAGAACCATAACAGCAAACTACATCACCAACAGCTACAGGCTGATGAAAAGTCATACCATCAACCGAAATTGTAGCAACACGGCCTTGAGCAATCTCTTTTGCTAAAATACCACCCGCAATATCTAACTGTGACATGATCCAGCCACCGAAAATATCACCATTTGCATTAGTATCTGCAGGCATTGCTAACGTTCTTAATATTATGTTGCCCGTTGGTATACGGCCATTTATTTGTGTTTTGCTCATTTTATTACTTATTTTTATGTCAAATCGTGTCTCATCAAAAGTTATCAATAACTTACTGATGGAATTTTTTTATTTCGCTTACTAATAAATCAATCGCTGATTTTGAAATGTCTTTATGTACAACAAAACGGATCGCATTAGCAACGCTAATAATAATACCATGATTACGTAAATGAGCTGTTAAACCTTTTACATTTTCGCCACTGTATTTTGTGAAGATCATGTTTGTTTGTACCGACTCTAGCTCAAAGCTAAACTCAGGAATGGCCAATAATTGCTCGGCCAAATACTGTGTATTTTCATGATCAATAGCTAACTGAGATACTTGCTCATCTAATGCAACAATACCTGCTGCGGCAATAACACCTGCTTGACGCATTCCACCACCAAGCATTTTACGCCAACGACGTGCACTACGAATAAAACTTTCTGAACCAAGCAATAATGAACCAACCGGTGCTGATAAACCTTTGGATAGGCAAATAGATACACTGTCAAAATATTGAGTTATTTTATTAACATCAACATCTAACTTAACTGCAGCATTGAAAACACGCGCACCATCAAGATGGATACGCAAACCATGCTCAAATGCTAACGCTTGTGCTTGCGCTAAATAATCCAAAGGTAATACTTTTCCGCCAATGGTATTTTCTAGTGACAATAGCTTAGTTCTAGCATGATGATCATCAAGCGGTTTGATATTAGCTTTCACTGCTTCTAAACAAATACTACCATCAGCTTCATTCATGATCGGTTGAGGCTGCACACTTGCAAGCACAGCTGCACCGCCACCTTCCCAGCGATAATTATGCGCATCTTGTCCACATATATATTCATCGCCACGGCCACAATGGGTCATGATTGCAAGTAAATTGGCTTGCGTACCTGATGAACAAAAAAGTGCGGCATCAAAGCCATAACGCTCAGCGGCTACATTTTCCAAACGATTGACAGTGGGGTCATCACCAAACACATCATCACCGACTTCGGCATTCATCATTGCTTGACGCATTTCATCTGTTGGTTGGGTGACTGTATCACTACGAAAATCAAACATATTTAAACGTCCTTACCTGCACTCGGATCTAATTTTAGCGACTGCTTTTTGAATAATCATGGACTAAAAGTATACCACTCAAATCAGCATTAAATCTGTATTTATAAAGTACTACGTTTATTCATTTCGCTTGTTAATACAGATAATAAAGTTGAATCTGTGATTGAAATATCTACATTATTCGCACCTTTCCAAGTTACGCTCACCGTTACTTTTTTTACCGCTAATGCCGTAGGAATATCAATCATGTTACTGACTCGCCAGCTAAGCTGATAAATAAATTGAGCCTGCTGCACCTCACCACTTGCAAGTGCGCCGCCGTGATCATCTGCAAGCAATAAAAATTCAGTTTCACTATTAGCGATACTGCGTAAATCAGTCAACTTGAAATCTAACAACGCCCATGCATTATAAAACTGTAATTGAGTTTGCATTGCATTTTCTTGTGAATGCTTCAACCCTGTGATGGCTAAAACAGTTACCGCCGTTAAAAACGTACTCACCATTACTTCGATCAAACTTAGCCCTAAAACTGATTTCATCATTTATATATCTCACTAAATTTATAAGCTAAAAAATTAACAATCGAAAATAGTAATCAAAAATCGACAAATGAATCGGCTACCCAATTCAACTTGTTATCCAAAAACTTAAGCTGTCTTCGCGCTGTTACACTTTCAATACCGAAACCATGGTCGACACGGACTGCAATATCAAACTGCGATGCACTCAGTTGGCATAGGTGAAACCCATCAAGTTGATATTTATCGTTAATAATTTCTGACAGTTGCATTTTTTCAGTTTGGAAATTAATCGGGCAATTATCTGCAATATTAAGTAGTAATGGGGACTCATATAAAATGAGAAAATATAAGTCTAATTGCATAGCCGCTTTGATTTTACTTTGCTGATATAAGGTATCTAGATTGGTTCGATGTATACGTTTATAACTCGAAAGTGCAGAAGGTAAACTGATAGAAACAGTAATCATCAATAAAATCACAGTTAATGACAAAATCGCAAACCCTTGGCTTTGACGTTGGCTCTGCTGTTTTTTCATAATGTCACTCGAGTAACGACATTACGTTTAAAATTGAGTTTTAAATTTGGTACTAATTTACTCTCAATATCTATGTTAATAATAATATAAGTTTGCGTTTGATTAAGCGCATCACGACTAAAACGCTTGAGAGTGAAATCTAACGAAGTGACTTTCACTGACTCACCATCAATGATGCTTTCCCAACCCAATGTATAATTGCAATCTTGTGCATTACCTTTACTGCTCTGAATAACATTATTATGTAAACGAAAACCAAAAAACTCTCCATCTAATAAACTATTTTTATTACGGTCGTAACGATAACTAATACAATCCAACTTTGTATTAGTTTGAAATAACTTGTCTCCACTGTAAATAAACGGATTTGGATCACTGGCTGAAATTCTTTGAATAAAACCAGCCCGCATAAGCTCTCGCTGCATAATCGTAAGTACCTGCCCTGCTGCGTCATTAACCTTTTGGTATTGCTGGGCTTTATAATCACTAATAAGCAACGAAGTATGGAATTGAAAAATCCCCCCGAAAGATAATAGCGCTAAAGCTAACGCTATCTGCAGTTCTATTAAGCTGAAGCCTTGAACCATAAAGCTAACACACCGCATATAGATTGATATCTCCCACGTAAGTACAGATACGGATCCGCCCAAGTGAGCTAATGACTATTTTTGTCGCATAACCTGAGATTGATAATTTATAACTTCCTGCATTACTGTAACCAAACATTGGTGAGAAAATTAGTTGCTCGCGGTTACCATTAACAGCGACGTGTTTATATTGCGGTTCATTAATTGAATAATGTACAGAGCAAGCAGCAACCGTTTCGCTATTACAATGACACCCACTTTGAGTAGCGATGCTCCAGCAGTTAACACTTTGATCATTATGCATATCAAAATAGTAATTTTGATTACTCATAATAGCGCTCTGCTGAACTCCTTTTATCACCTCAACTAATTCATTCGTTAACCCTGTAATCTTGCTTTTATTAAACAGTGGGCCATATGAACTAAACCCAGCCCCAGCTAAACAACTCAAAACGGCTAAGACAATTAGTAGCTCTAGCAAGGTCATCCCTCGATGTCGAATCCAATCCCCATTGTTTCGATATATATGCTTACATAACTCAGTATTTATCAACTACGTTCTCCCCAAAACAAGTAAGATCCGCAGCGACAGCAATTTATCTACGAATGTTTAGGTTTAAACCTTAGAATAAATCTAATTTAGCGATCCTTTTTTCATAATAAAGAGGTAAAATGCTGAATAGAGCTTGAGTACCCTCACACTAATCAAATACAGCCTTTGATCTAACCAATCCTATTTCGAAGGTGTTTGTTAAAGAGTTAATATGCAAAAAATAGATTTTTCAGATATCAATAAAACCAGTTCAAAATCATTTCATGAACAACGTAATATCATTAAAAAAGTTTGCCTAGGGAAAAAGGTCTTGTGCCCTAAATGCCAGCAAGCACTTAAATTATTACCGCCAGTGAAAGGTGATAATGACAAGAAAACAGGTGTGAGTTGCGTGAAAGGTTGTACCTTCATAGAGTTAGAGTTTGAGATGTAATATTTTGTTTAGAAATAAAAAAAACCTCGCTAAATTAGCGAGGTTTTTTATTTTAACAAGTTCGGTTATCCGTTAATAGTTAAACGAAAACTAAACGATACGTTTATGTAGTTCTTGCACTGAGCGAACAGTACCACGATCATCCGCAGAATGAGCCTGACAAGATGCAAACGCGGCATTTAAAGTCGTTGTGTAGTTAACTTTATAGCGCAATGCTGCTGCACGTAATTCACGTGAATCTTCAATCGCAATACGGCCTTCAGTTGTATTAATGATATAGGCATACTCATTATTCTTGATACGGTCAAGAATATGTGGACGGCCTTCATCAACCTTGTTAACTAGACGTGGATTAATACCTGCTTCACCCAGTACCACCGCCGTGCCATGAGTTGCATCAATAGCAAAACCAAGTTCCAATAACTGTTTAGCTAATTCAGCAACACGGTACTTATCGCTGTTACGTACAGATAATAAAGCTCGGCCTTGTTTAACAACTTCCGCCGATGCTCCAAGCTGTGCTTTAGCGTATGCTTCAGCAAAAGTATCACCGACGCCCATGACTTCACCTGTTGAGCGCATTTCAGGACCCAATAGTGGATCTGAACCAGGGAACTTAGCAAATGGTAAAACTACTTCTTTTACTGAATAATAAGGTGGAATAATTTCTTTAGTGAAGTTGAGTTCTTTCAGCGTTTGTCCAGCCATAACTCGAGCTGCAACTTTGGCCAGAGCAACACCTGTCGCTTTCGATACAAACGGCACGGTACGAGCAGCGCGCGGATTAACTTCGATTAAGTAAACCTTACCTTCTTTAACTGCAAATTGCGTATTCATTAGGCCAAGAACACCAAGCTCTAAAGCCAGCGCTCGAACTTGACCACGAATCACATCAAGAATCTCTTTACCGAGTGAATATGGTGGTAATGAGCAACCAGAATCACCCGAGTGAACACCCGCTTGCTCGATATGCTCCATGATGCCGCCGATAACAACGTCTTTACCATCACAAATTGCATCAACATCCAGCTCAATCGCATTATCTAAGAAACGATCCAGCAGTACTGGCGACTCGTTAGAAACACTCACCGCTTCTTTAAAGTAACGACGTAAGTCTATTTCGTCATAAACGATTTCCATCGCACGACCACCTAATACATAAGATGGACGTACAACTAACGGATAACCGATAGACTCAGCAGAAATAATCGCTTGCTCTGTCGTTGTAACAGTGTCGTTTTCTGGTTGTAATAAACCTAAACGGTCAACGGCTTGTTGGAAACGCTCTCTATCTTCAGAACGGTCAATCGCGTCAGGTGAAGTACCGATGATAGGTACACCAGCTGCTTCTAAATCACGTGCGAGTTTAAGAGGTGTTTGACCACCGTATTGTACAATCACGCCTTTTGGCTTTTCTATTCGAACGATTTCCAATACATCTTCAAGTGTAATAGGTTCGAAGTATAAACGGTCTGATGTATCATAATCTGTTGAAACTGTTTCAGGATTACAATTCACCATAATGGTTTCATAACCGTCTTCACGCATTGCTAATGCAGCGTGTACACAACAGTAATCAAATTCAATACCTTGGCCGATACGGTTTGGACCACCACCGATGATCATGATTTTTTCTTTATCAGTCGGTTGTGCTTCACATTCTTCATCATATGAAGAATACATATAAGCAGTGTCACTTGAAAATTCAGCAGCGCAAGTATCAACACGCTTATAAATTGGCAGAATATCTAAACGGTAGCGTAATTTACGCATTTCGTTTTCGCTCACACCTGCCAGTTTTGAAAGACGTAAATCAGAGAAACCTTTACGCTTTAATTGGCGCAGTAATGTTTCATCCAAGCCGGACATACCAACCTTTTCAACCTTAGCTTCAGCTTTAACGATATCTTCAATTTGAACTAGGAACCAGTGATCGACACGTGTAATGGCATAAATATCATCGCGAGACATACCACTACGGAAAGCATCTGCAATGTAGAATATGCGTTCGGCACCCGCTTCGGTTAATTCATGGCGAATTTTCGCTGCGGCAGTATCATCACTTAAATTAACTTCAGGGTCGAAACCGTTCTTACCAATCTCTAAACCACGCAGCGCTTTTTGCAATGACTCTTGGAAGTTACGGCCAATCGCCATCACTTCACCAACAGATTTCATTTGAGTCGTTAAACGGTCATTCGCACCAGCAAACTTCTCAAAGTTAAAACGAGGGATCTTAGTAACAACGTAATCTAAGGTAGGCTCAAATGAAGCTGGAGTGGTACCGCCAGTAATGTCATTTGATAACTCATCTAACGTATAACCCACTGCTAATTTTGCTGCAATCTTAGCAATCGGGAAACCAGTTGCTTTTGACGCTAGCGCAGACGAGCGCGACACACGCGGGTTCATTTCGATGATAACCATACGGCCATCTTCAGGGTTGATACCAAACTGTACGTTTGAACCACCCGTTTCAACACCAATCTCACGTAGAACAGCCATCGATGCATTACGCATGATTTGGTATTCTTTATCCGTTAGGGTTTGTGCTGGTGCAACGGTAATAGAGTCACCGGTATGGATGCCCATAGGGTCGAAGTTTTCAATAGTACAGACGATAATACAGTTATCATTTTTATCACGAACTACTTCAGTTTCGTACTCTTTCCAACCGATTAATGATTCATCGATTAATAACTCAGTGGTTGGAGACAGATCTAAGCCTAAGGCACAAATATCGTTAAACTCTTCCATGTTATAAGCGATACCACCGCCCGTGCCACCCATGGTGAATGACGGACGAATAATACATGGAAAACCGACTTCAGCGAGTACACCATGTGCTTCTTCAAGCGTATGTGCAATACCTGCGCGCGGCGTTTCAAGGCCAATGGCTTTCATCGCTTTATCGAAACGACTACGGTCTTCAGCTTTATCAATTGCGTCAGCAGTTGCGCCAATCAGCTCAACACCAAATTCAGCCAGCACACCGTTACTTTCTAATTCTAGTGCACAGTTCAGGGCTGTTTGTCCGCCCATCGTTGGCAATACGGCATCAGGGCGTTCTTTTTCAATAATGTTGCGTACAACTTCCCAATGAATAGGCTCAATATAAGTCGCATCAGCCATTTCTGGGTCAGTCATGATTGTCGCAGGATTCGAGTTAACTAAAATAACTCGGTAACCTTCTTCACGCAGCGCTTTACAAGCTTGAGCACCTGAGTAATCAAACTCACAGGCTTGGCCAATTACAATTGGACCTGCGCCCAAGATCAAAATACTTTTTATATCATTACGTTTTGGCATAACTAATCTCTCTACTTGATATCAGGCTTAGGCTTGGTTTGCTACCGAGTATTTTTCCATCAGTTCGATGAAATGATCAAACAGTGGCGCAGCATCGTTTGGACCTGGGCTTGCTTCAGGGTGGCCCTGGAAGCTAAACGCTGGTTTATCAGTACGATGAATACCCTGTAAAGATGAATCGAATAATGACTTATGCGTCATAATGAGATTTTCAGGCAATGTATTTTCATCTACAGCAAAACCATGGTTTTGTGCAGTGATCATAACCACATCGCGTTCCATGTCTTTCACTGGGTGGTTAGCACCGTGATGACCAAATTTCATTTTTAATGTTTTCGCACCACTTGCCAAAGCAAGTAACTGGTGGCCTAAACAAATACCAAAAACGGGTATATCTGTTGCTAAGATCTCTTTAATCGCATTGATTGCATAATCACACGGTTCTGGATCACCAGGTCCGTTAGATAAGAAAATGCCATCAGGATTAAGTGCTAGAACATCTTTTGCCGATGTTTGCGCTGGCACAACTGTCAAGCGACAACCACGGTCAACTAACATGCGTAAAATATTACGTTTCACACCGTAATCGTAAGCAACTACATGAAAGCGAGTATCTTTGCTTTCAGCAGGCAGACCATGCTCGAGCGTCCAGCTACCTTGATTCCATTCATATGACTCACTCACTGTGACTTCTTTCGCTAAATCCATACCTTTCAAACCAGGAAACGCTTTAGCTAACTCCAATGCTTGTGCTGCATCGAGTTCACCGTTGATAGAGTCAGCAGCAATTATACAACCGGCTTGAGCGCCTTTTTCACGTAAAATGCGGGTTAGTTTACGAGTATCGATATCGGCGATGCCAACGACATTACGTTCGGTGAGATAATCTGAAAGAGTTTGTTGATTACGGAAATTAGAAGTGATTAGCGGGAGGTCTCGGATGATCAGTCCACAGGCATGGACTGATGAAGATTCTTCATCTTCGGTATTAGTACCTGTATTTCCAATGTGTGGGTAAGTGAGTGTAACAATCTGACGGGAATAGGATGGGTCGGTTAATATTTCCTGATAACCTGTCATCGACGTATTAAAAACGACTTCCCCTACCGAGTGACCAATTGCACCGATAGATACACCACGGAATATAGTTCCGTCTTCCAACACCAACAAGGCGATATTACTCAAGACAACCTCCAAAAATAGATATAAAATTTTATAAAATCAAAAATTTACCCCAGGATGTACACAGCATAGCAATTCTAAGCTCGTTATTTTATTACATAATTACACAATAAAAAGCACACTTAAAACTGCTAAATTTTGGCAAATTCCGCGAACAGTACAGATAAATATTAACGTTGGCAAATAAAATTTAACTTTATTTTAACCCTAGAACATCTTGCATTGTATAAAGGCCTTTTTCTTGCTCTGACAACCAGCCAGAAGCACGCACCGCACCTTTCGCAAACGTCATACGACTCGACGCTTTATGCGTGATCTCGATACGCTCACCAATATCAGCAAACATAGCCGTATGTTCACCCACGAGATCGCCAGCTCGGATCGTTGCAAAACCAATAGTGTCACGATCGCGTTCACCGGTAATGCCTTCACGTCCATAAACGGCCACTTTCTTTAGATCTCGGCCTAATGTATCAGCAATAACTTCGCCCATACCAAGCGCAGTACCCGATGGTGAATCAACTTTATGGCGGTGATGACCTTCAATAATTTCAATATCGGTATAGTCACCCATTACTTTAGCCGCCATTTCTAACAGCTTAAACATCACATTCACGCCAACACTCATATTTGGCGCAAATACCACCCCAGTACTTTCAGCAGCTTTAGCTATCAATAGTTTTTGTTCATCACTAAAGCCAGTTGTACCAATCACAATTTTCTTATTATTCTGAGCAGCAAAGTCTAAATGTTGTAGTGTGGCTTCTGGTGAAGTGAAATCAACAATAATATCGAAGTCATCAACAACATTGGCAAGATTGCTACCCACCTTAATATCTAATACACCAACACCAGCTAACTCACCAATGTCCGCACCAAGCAAACTAAATTCAGGACGTTCAATAGCGGCGCCAACGACGGCGAATTCACTTTCTTGGATAGCATCAATGATCGTGCGTCCCATTCTACCGTTACAGCCCATAACCGCGATTCTAACTACTTTTGTCACTTACTTATCTCCCTGAATTTATATATGCATAGATTTCATCATAACCTGCATTTTCATGCACAACAATGCAAAATCAATACAATTTAAAACAAAAGTTTACCAAGTGATAGATACAAAAAAACCCGCTATCTGCAACAGACAACGGGTTATGTTTTGGCGTATAAAACGAATTCCTAATAAAAGGGCTTATCCCATAAAACCAAAGATACCAACCCAAAGATTGAGCGTTGGGACAGTAAGAAATACCATTAGAAAAGCTAAAAAATATTTCCAATTAAAATCGTTATAAGTAGCCATTAAACATCATCCATAAATTGATCTATATCAAAAATTAATTTTACCAATTTTATTTTGGAACGGTAGTAAATTATGGTCTAATGTAGAAATTTATTTCTTTATGGATACTTACAGATACGAAATTTACAACTAGTGTTTTGTATCAACAGAAGATATATCCCTGATTTTAACCGCTGAAAGTCTTATGTAAGACATATACATCGAATTCAAGATACAAAAAAGCCAGCTATAGCTGGCTTTTCATTACAACATCTAACGAATTAGATGATATCTAGAAGTTCTACTTCAAATACTAGCGCTTGGAAAGGACCGATTGCAGCGCCCGCACCTTGCTCACCGTATGCTAATGTGTGTGGGATAGCTAATTTAAGCTTATCACCAACATTCATTAGTTGTAGTGCTTCAGTCCAACCAGCGATTACGCCGCCAACTGGGAATTCAGCAGGTTGACCACGTTCAACAGAGCTATCAAAGATAGTACCGTCTGTTAGTGTACCGTGGTAATGAACACGCACTGTAGATTCTGCAGTAGGTTTTTGTTCGATATCGCCACGAGCGATAACTTCGAACTGAAGACCAGATTCAGTTACAGTTACTTCTTCACGTTCAGCATTTGCAGCTAGGAATTTTTCGCCTTCAGCAGCAAATATTTTTGATTTTTCAGCTTTATCAGCTTCAAGTTTTTCGTGAATTAGTTGGAAAGCTTGGTTTAACTCTTCGTTACTTACTTTGCTTTCTACACCAGCGAACGCGTCTGCAAGACCAGCTTGAACAGCTGAGATATCCAAACCTTCAAATGGGTTAGCCGCTAGTTGTTGACCCATTTGTAGACCAATACCGTAACTACCTTTCTGTTCACTTGTTGCTAATTCAGTCATAATTATTTCCATGATTTTATTAATTCACGCACAGTCTGTGCGTCGCTTAAAATACTAGATATGGGCTATTTATACAAAAACAAGGCAAATAATAAATATTTCTTATTTTTGAATCTATACTCGCTTTTATTTCACCTTAGCAGTGCTATTTCTCACTTATAAACAATCAATAAAAACAATCTACACAGCCCGTTAACTCTGTTTTCAGTGTTCATTTATTGAGCATGATAATTCAATAATGCCGCACCACGAACGCCGCCTTCTCCACCAAACACAGCCATGCTTAACTCAGGTAACTGCATATTTGTGAAAGTATAATGAGCCATGCGTTCTGGCAACTGTTTATACAGTTCAGAAAATTTAGCCAAACCGCCACCAAACACGAGCACATCAGGATCAAACAACATGGTTAAATCACCTAAAGCGGCTGCGAGAATATCTAAATAAACATCGATAACTTTTTCAGCTACAGGCTCTTTACGTTCAAATGCTGCAATAATATCAGGACCAAGCAACGCTTCTTGATCACTGCAACTACCGTCCATTAAGATTTTATAATGCTTATAAAGCCCAGCAAGTCCGGTACCGGAACAATAAGTTTCTAAGCATGATTGGCCGCCACAACCACAAAAAGTAACAGGTAATTCCGGATGACGCTGGAGCATATTGCCAGGAATCGCCATATGACCAAATTCGCCAGCACTGGCGTTTTTGCCGACAATGATCTGCTTGTTAATACAAATAGCGCCGCCAAGACCTGTACCTAAAGTAACAGCCAGAGCAATACGTGCATTTTCAGCCGCACCTTTATAACACTCAGAAAGAGCAAAACAGTTGGCATCGTTTTGTACGGTAATAGGTCGGTCCAAACGCTGATTCAGATCGACACGGATATTCTGACCGTGCAAACTAGGTAAATTAGGACAAATCAGGGTCTTGGAAGTTACATCAAGTACGCCCGGATAACCTATGCCGATATCGCCTTTGCAAGAAAACTGCTTGTCTGCATTAATAACGTAATCGCTTATTATGCCAAGTAGTTGCCCATAATCTTTTTTAGGCGCGGGCGTTCTATCGTTAAACACACAGTTCAAAGATGTATCGTAAACCGAAAATTCAATTTTGGTGCCACCAATGTCAAAACCGTAATACATCTAACCTCCGTGATGAAGCTTAAAAGTCAGTAAATTAAGCTTCAATAATGTCATTACTCATTAAACCAAGCTACAGCACTATTATTTTTTGATAAAAGCAGATTCTAACCCATAAAAAAAGCCGCAATATCTATTGCGGCTCTCAATATTGACATTAAGCGATGACTAACTAGTTAAATCATCGAAAAAATTCTTAACACCGTCGAAAAAACCTTCTGATTTAGGCTTATGTTTCCTCGCGGAACCATTGTTTAGAGACGCGTCGAGCTGTTGTAGCAATTCTTTTTGTTCAGTGTTTAGCTTAATAGGTGTTTCTAATGTGACTTTACACATCAAATCACCAATAGCTCCGCCACGCACAGACTTAACACCTTTACCACGTAAACGGAACATACGACCAGTTTGCGTTTCACTAGGAATCTTCAGCTTAACTCGGCCATCAAGTGTTGGAACTTCAATTTCACCGCCTAATGCTGCTTGAGTAAAGCTAATCGGTACTTCACAGTATAAGTTACTACCATCACGCTCAAACATAGCATGGTCGCGAACTGAAACTTGTACGTATAAGTCACCCGCTGGTGCGCCAACATCTCCGGCTTCACCTTCACCCGTTAGACGGATACGATCGCCAGTATCTACACCTGCTGGAATTGTTACTTTCAGATCTTTAGTGCGTTCGTAACGACCTTCGCCATGGCATTTACGGCAAGGATCTTTAATGATTTTTCCTTTACCATGACACGTTGGGCACGCTTGGTTTACCGCAAAGAAACCTTGACGCATCTGTACTTGGCCTTGACCGTGACAAGTACCACAACTGGTTGCTTGGCTACCAGATTTAGCTCCTGAACCATTACATACTTCACAATGGCACTGGCTAGGAATACGAATAGTTTTACTTACACCACGAACCGCTTCTTCTAGCGAAAGTTCCATGTTGTAACGTAAATCGCTACCACGTTGTGCGCGTTGACGACCACGGCCACCACCGCCACCACCAAAGATGTCGCCGAATACATCGCCAAAGATATCGCCGAAGTCACCTTGACCACCGTGTCCACCTTGCTGATTTACTCCTGCATGACCATATTGGTCATAAGCCGCTTTTTTCTGTGAGTCATTCAGCACTTCATAGGCTTCTTTAACTTCTTTAAATTGCTCTTCCATCGCTTTATCACCCTTAGTTCTATCTGGGTGAAATTTCATTGCTAAACGTTTATAGGCTTTTTTAACATCTTTTTCGCTAGCGTCGCGAGACACACCTAGCACTTCATAATAATCGCGTTTTGACATAATAATCAGCTTAAAATTAAATAATTTAGATACACGAAAGGCGTTGGTGAAGCACCAACGCCTTTGCTATTTAAAAAGTAATAACTCAGGCGTTATTATTTTTTGTCGTCTTTCACTTCTTCAAACTCAGCGTCAACAACATCACCAGCTACGTCTTTTTCTTGTGGCTGTTCTGCACCGGCTTCAGTGCCAGCTTGTTGTGCTTGAGCTTGCTGTTGAGCAATTTCCATCAATTTTTGAGCAGCTTCCATCAACGCTTGAGTTTTCGCTTCAATCGCTTCTTTGTCATCGCCCTTAATTGCTTCTTCTAGTTCAACAATTGCAGCTTCAATTTTTTCTTTTTCATCGCTAGGCAGTGCTTCGCCAGCTTCTTCAACTTGCTTGCGAGTACCGTGCACCATTGCATCAGCTTGGTTACGTGCTTGAACAACTTCTTCGAACTTAGCATCTTCAGCTGAGTTCACTTCAGCATCACGTACCATTGCTTCTACTTCTTCATCAGATAAACCAGAAGACGCTTGGATTGTGATTTTTTGTTCTTTACCTGTATCTTTATCTTTCGCAGATACATGTAAGATACCGTCAGCATCGATGTCGAATGTTACTTCAACTTGTGGAATACCACGTTGTGCAGGGCGAATACCTTCTAGATTGAATTGACCTAGAGATTTGTTATCTGCTGCTCGTTTACGCTCACCTTGAATTGCGTGAACAGTTACTGCTGATTGATTGTCTTCTGCAGTAGAGAACGTTTGTGATGCTTTAGTCGGGATAGTTGTATTTTTCTCGATTAATTTAGTCATCACGCCACCCATAGTCTCAATACCTAGAGATAGAGGTGTCACGTCTAGTAGAAGTACGTCTGTTTTGTCGCCAGAAAGTACCGCACCTTGAATCGCCGCGCCCATTGCAACTGCTTCATCAGGGTTAACGTCTTTACGTGCTTCTTTACCGAAGAATTCAGTAACCGCTTTTTGAACCATAGGCATACGAGTTTGACCACCAACTAAGATGATGTCATTTACGTCACCAACAGCTAGGTCTGAATCTTGCAGAGCAATACGTAGTGGTTCCATCGTTGCTTTAACTAGATCTTCTACTAGTGACTCTAATTTAGAACGTGTAACTTTGATGTTAAGGTGTTTAGGACCTGATGCATCAGCAGTGATGTAAGGTAGGTTTACATCGGTTTGTTGTGCTGAAGACAGCTCGATTTTCGCTTTTTCTGCCGCTTCTTTAAGACGTTGCATTGCTAGCGGATCGTTTGTTAGGTCAAAGTTTTGTTCTTTTTTGAATTCTTCTACTAGGTAGTTGATTAGACGTGTATCGAAATCTTCACCACCTAAGTGTGTATCACCGTTAGTTGCTAATACTTCAAAAGTCTTTTCGCCATCAACTTCATCGATTTCGATGATTGAGATATCGAATGTACCACCACCAAGGTCGTATACAGCTACAACGCTGTCGCCTTTAGCTGTGTTAACACCGTATGCGAATGCAGCAGCAGTTGGTTCGTTGATGATACGTTTAACATCAAGACCAGCAATACGACCAGCATCTTTCGTTGCTTGACGTTGTGAATCGTTGAAGTAAGCAGGAACAGTAATTACTGCTTCTGTTACTGCTTCACCTAGGTAATCTTCTGCCGTTTTTTTCATTTTTTTCAAGACTTCAGCAGATACTTGTGGCGGAGCCATTTTTTCGCCTTTAGCTTGAACCCATGCATCACCATTGTCAGCTTTAACAATACTGTAAGGCATGATTTTAATATCACGTTGGATTTCTTCGTCTTCAAAACGACGGCCAATCATACGTTTAATAGCAAAAAGCGTATTTTCAGGGTTAGTTACAGCCTGACGTTTTGCAGGTTGACCTACTAAAGTTTCACCATCAGCAGTATAAGCGATGATTGACGGGGTCGTACGATCACCCTCAGCATTCTCGATTACACGAGCGCTATCGCCGTCTAAAATTGATACACAAGAGTTAGTTGTACCTAAATCGATACCAATGATTCTACCCATAGTAGTAAGTCTCCAATAAATTATTCAATTTCAATGTAATTAATTGAGTTAATTAAAACCAATTAACCTTTCAATTAATAGAGTCTACGCTTTGTAAAGCTTAGCTCTGCGATTGAAAATAAATATGGGGACAAAATAAATGGCTTCAAGCGAAAAACCATTTTTTTTTCAAAAAAAATCAATTTAATCAAAATTACTGATACTTTTGTCCAATTTCCAGTGCGAAAGGTGCTTTTCAAGGCTAATGTGAGAACTTGTTTACTGATCGGTTTAGCGATAGAGTCATCCATTCCAACAGCAAAACACTTATCTTTTGCTACTTGCAGCACATGCGTAATAAGCGTGACTATCGGTATATTATTTTGCTTACCTTGATTACACACTAATTGGATAATTTTTTAGTTTCCATTCACGGATACCACCATCCATAGACATCACTTGGGTATATCCCATTCGGCCAATCAACTCTGCCGATAAAGCCGAGCGATAACCACCTCCGCAATATAAGATTAACAGCGTATCTAAATCCGGATATTTAGCTTCGAGATCTCGCTCGATAATCCCACGACCCATGTATTGAGCGCCGGAAATGTGATCTTTTTGCCATTCGCTTTCTTCACGCACATCAATAAGCACAAACTCTTTGCCTTCATCTTGCCATTGTTTTACTTCATCGCAACAGCATTCATTGATCAGCTTACGCGATTGATTACAGAGATCTAAAAATCGTTGACTGTGAGCCATAACTTCTCCTCATTACCATTAAATTTCATGTTAAACCATATGATGATAATACTAATGATGACGATTAGTTAAGTCATATGTCATCCATAATTAAAAAAACCCGCCTTGGCGGGTTTTTAATGTCAAACAAGAGCACGATTTACATCATAGGATCTTGATCAGCGCCTTCTTTTTCTACCACAGGCGGTAACATCGTTTCACGGCTTACACCGAGTTTCAATGCCAGTGCACTCGCGACATAAATCGAAGAATAAGTACCCACAATAATACCGATAAGCAATGCGAATGCAAAACCGTGGATCAATGCGCCACCTTTCAAGAACAATGAAATTAATACCATCAGCGTTGTACCTGAAGTAATTAATGTTCTTGATAGTGTTTGTGTCAATGATACATCCATGATTTCAACAGCATCGTCGACACGCATACGACGGAAGTTCTCACGAATACGGTCAAATACCACAATGGTATCATTCAAAGAATAACCAATTACCGTCAATAGCGCCGCTAAGATAGTAAGGTCAAACTCCACGTCTAAGAACGAGAAAATACCTAATGTAATGATAACATCGTGCGCCAATGCCAATACAGCACCTGATGCTAAACGCCATTCAAAACGAATACCCACATAAATAAGAATACAGATAAGGGCTGATAATAGTGCTAGACCACCTTGCTCTGTTAATTCATCACCTACATTTGGACCAACAAACTCAATACGGCGCATTTCAGCACTGTCATCATAAGTTTGCATTGCCGTAACAACTTGGCTGCCTAAGTGTTGGTTATCGACACCTTCACGTGGTGCAATACGGATCAATACATCTCGACTTGAACCAAAGTGTTGAATAACAGCGCCTTGAAAGCCTTCTTTCTCAAGCAAAGGTCGAATCGCCTCAAGGTCTGCGGGTTTATCATAACCCACTTCGATCACGGTTCCACCAGTGAAATCCAAACCCCAATTAATACCGTTAACCGCAATAGAACCGAAAGATAAAATAACTAAAGCCAGCGATAAGAAAAACGCTGGATTTGTCATTTTCATAAAGCGGATTGTGCGTTCTGTTTTAATGATCTCAAACATCATAATCCCTTTAGATTGATAGTTTATCGATGGTTTTATTACCCCATAGGAAGTTCACGATTGCGCGTGTACCTATGATGGCAGTAAACATAGAAGCGCCGATACCAATAGCTAGCGTGATCGCAAAGCCTTTAATCGCACCAGTACCAACAGCAAACAAGATAATCGCGGTTAATAACGTGGTGATGTTAGCATCGGCAATCGTTGATAGTGCGTTATCATAACCACGGTGAATCGCTTGTTGAATGCTACAGCCTTCTTTCAGCTCTTCACGGATACGCTCAAATACCAATACATTGGCATCGACTGCCATACCGATAGTTAAGACGATACCGGCAATACCAGGCAAGGTCATCGTGGCACCAGGGATCATAGACATGATGCCAATAATCATGATGAGATTTGCAGATAACGCCACGTTGGCAACCAGACCAAATTTACGATAGTAAATTCCCATAAAGATAACGATGGCGATCATGCCGTAAATCATTGCTGATAAACCGTTCTCAATATTTTGCTTACCTAGGCTTGGACCGATAGTACGCTCTTCAACGATTTGTACCGGAGCAACTAAAGCACCAGCACGTAATAGTAATGCTAAGTTCTTCGCTTCACTGGCACTGTCTAAGCCTGTGATACGGAAACTGCGCCCAAGTTGTGCTTGGATCGTTGCTACGTTGATCACTTCTTCGATTTTCTTCAGCTTCGACTTACCTTCTGGCGTTTTCTCACCAGTTGGTTTGTACTCGATAAATACCGTTGCCATCGAAGTGCCAATCGCTTTTTTAGTTGCGCGAGACATCTTGTTGCCGCCTTGAGAATCAAGGTCGATATTTACTTGTGGACGACTAAATTCATCCAAGCTCGAAGTAGCGCCAGTAATATGGTTACCTGTTAGGATAATCTGTTTTTTCAAGACAACAGGACGACCTTCACGTGTAGTATATTTTTGGCTACCAGCTGGTACACGGCTGCTATAAGGATCCGCTTTAGCATCAACTAAACGGAACGCTAGTGTTGCCGTTGCACCTAAAATTTCTTTTGCACCCGCAGTATCTTGCACGCCTGGTAATTCGACCACAATGCGGTCTTCACCTTGGCGTTGTACTAACGGCTCAGCGACACCTAATTGGTTTACACGATTACGAATAATCGTAATGTTTTGTTGCAGTGCATATTCTTTAATTTCAGCCAGTTTTGCTTCACTCATTTTGGCAGCTAGGCTAAATTGACCATTATTTTCACTGTCGCTAAACAGTAAACCTTGGTATTTTTTTTCTAAGAGCTTAATCGCGTTATCACGTGTTTCTTTATCACGAAAACGTACAGCAACACCGTTATTATCTTTACGCACAGATAAATAACGTAGCTTTTCTTCACGTAAGTCAGTACGGAAGTCTTGCAACATTTGTGCTTGGGCTTTCGTTAACGCTTCATCCATGTCCACTTCTAATAAGAAATGCACACCACCACGTAGATCAAGACCGAGCTTAAGTGGCTCAGCACCAAAACTTTGTAACCACGCTGGAGTTGCAGGGGCAAGATTAAGTGCGACAACGAATTGTTGACCGAGTAATTCTTTTAATTGTTCACTCGCCAGTAATTGTTGTTCAGTATCGTTTAAACGGACCAAAACTTGGTTGTTCTTTAAGACAACGCTTTTATAGCTAATTGATTGACTATCAAGTTTGGTTTTAACTTTATCAAGTGTGGCAGCTTCAATGGCAGCGCCGCGGACAGCAGACACTTGAACAGCGGGGTCTTCCCCGTAGAGATTTGGTGTGGCATACAGTAAACAAATGGCGATCGTAGCGATCACCATTAGATACTTCCACAGAGGATATTTGTTTAACACAATATTACCTTACTGGGAGAGGAAAAATTAAAGTGACTGGATAGAACCCTTAGGTAATACCGCAGCAACATAATCACGTTTGATTGTTACTTTTGTTGCGTCAGAGATTGCAAGAACCATGTAGTCTTCGCCGTCTGAAATCTTAGCGATTTTACCCACGATACCGCCAACAGTAAGTACTTCATCACCCTTAGATAGTGAACTCATCAAGTTTTTTTGTTCTTTTTGACGTTTTGCTTGTGGACGGTAAATCATGAAGTAGAAGATCACACCAAAGATACCTAGCATGATTAACATTTCATAACCGCCACCAGCTGGTGCGATACCATCTGCTGCAACAGCATTTGCAATGAATAAGCTCATTTTTTATTTCCCTTTTAAAATTTAATAACGATGAATGATAAACCAATCACCTGACTTTACTATCAATGAGAGAGGTTTATCAAATTTTGATCAACTATCTGCTAAGCAATTGCTTACTTCTTAAGCGTCAGTCTTGCCTAAAGGCGGTACTTCGCGGCCTTGCTTAGTATAAAAATCAATAACAAACTGCTCGAACGTATCGTTTTCTAATGAGTCACGGATACCTTGCATTAGCGTTTGGTAGTAACGTAGGTTATGCATAGTGTTCAAACGCGCACCTAAGATTTCGTTACATTTGTCTAAGTGATTCAAGTAAGAACGAGTGTAGTTCTTACATGTGTAGCAATCACACTCAGGGTCAAGCGTACCAGTATCTGTTTTATGCTTCGCATTACGGATCTTGATCACGCCTTCGCTGGTAAACAAATGACCATTACGCGCGTTACGCGTTGGCATAACACAGTCAAACATATCAATACCGCGACGTACGCCTTCAACTAGATCTTCAGGTTTACCCACACCCATTAAATAACGTGGTTTGTCTTCAGGTAGTTGTGGACAAGTATGCTCAAGAATACGGTGCATATCTTCTTTCGGTTCGCCTACAGCTAGACCACCAACAGCATAACCGTCAAAACCTATATCTAATAGACCTTTAGTCGATACATCACGTAAATGTTCGTAAACACCACCTTGAATAATACCGAATAGGTTATTTTCATTACCTAGTTTGTCGAAATGGTCTTTTGAACGTCGTGCCCAACGTAAAGACATTTGCATTGATTTATCCGCTTCAGATTCAGTCGCTGGATACGGCGTACATTCATCAAAAATCATCACTACGTCTGAACCTAAATCGTGTTGGATTTCCATCGATTTTTCTGGATCTAAGAAGATCTTGCTACCGTTTACAGGATGACGGAAGTGAACACCCGCTTCGGTGATCTTACGCATTTTACCTAGGCTAAATACTTGAAAACCACCTGAGTCGGTTAAGATAGGACCCTGCCAGTTCATGAAGTTATGCAAGCCACCATGTTGCTTCATTACTTCTTGACCCGGACGTAGCCATAAATGGAAAGTATTACCCAGTAGGATTTCAGCACCTGTAGCATCAACTTCTTCTGGCGTCATACCTTTAACCGTACCGTAAGTACCTACAGGCATAAATGCTGGCGTTTCAACTGTACCACGTTCAAACGTCAAACGGCCACGGCGAGCATTACCCACCGTTTTATCTAATTCATATTTTAATTTCATAACAACCTCAAGTCAGAAAAACAGTCTGACTACTTTTTAAAAACATCGACGTAAATATACGCCGACTTACAATTTATTATCTATCTAAGCAATTTCAAAACTTAAACTTCTAAATGCTATTAATCCTGCAAACCGCTCAAGACATCCATGTTCGCTTAAACAAGGCCATCCATGGCCATGTATGTTTGCGATATTTATATCATTTATCTGCAGAGTTAATTAAAAGAAATTGGCATCAAAACCTGTTTATTTCGCGTCTTGCTTAGTCACAAACATCGCATCGCCGTAACTAAAGAAACGGTATTTTTCAGCAATCGCATGTTGATAAGCATTCATCACATGCTCGTAACCAGCAAAAGCCGATAACAGCATGATCAGCGTTGATTCAGGTAAATGGAAATTGGTCACCATGGCATCAACAATTTGGAACTCGTAACCCGGGAAGATGAAGATATCTGTATCTTCAAAAAATGGGGCTAGTGGTAAACCTTGCGCCATTGTTGCTTTTGCCGCACTCTCTAGTGAGCGCACAGACGTTGTACCTACCGCGATAACACGCCCACCATTAGCTTTCGTTGCAGCAATTTTAGCCACAACGTCTTCTGATACTTCAGCATATTCAGAATGCATATGGTGATCATTGATGTCATCTACGCGCACAGGCTGGAATGTGCCAGCACCAACATGTAAAGTAACAAAAGCCGTATCTACGCCTTTTTCAGTTAATTTAGCTAATAATGCATCATCAAAATGCAGACCAGCCGTTGGCGCCGCGACAGCACCGGGCTTTTCGTTATATACCGTTTGATAGCGCTCTTTATCTGAGTCTTCATCAGGGCGATCAATATAAGGTGGCAGTGGCATGTGGCCGATATCTTCTAACACTTCTAGAACATGGCGTTCATCGAGAAATTTCAATTCAAATAGTGCATCATGACGAGCAACCATTTCAGCATTCACAGAGCCTTCAAGGATCAGTTGTGCGCCTACTTTTGGCGACTTAGAAGAACGCACATGGGCTAAGACACTGTGATCGCCAATAACACGCTCAACTAATACTTCGATTTTACCGCCACTGGCTTTTTGACCGTACATACGCGCAGGGATCACCCGGGTATTGTTAAATACCATCAAGTCGCCTGGGTTTACTTGATCAAGGACATCTGCAAATTGCTTATCACTTAACTTGCCACTATTACCATCCAGCTGTAGCAAACGGCTTGAGCTACGATCAGCTTTTGGATAACGGGCAATAAGCTCGTCAGGAAGACTAAAATTAAAATCAGAGACCTGCATGGTGACCCTTAAAATCGAACATAAAAATGAAATAATCCGCTAGTCTAGTGACCAAGACCCAGAAGATCAAGTTAAGAAGAAAAGTCTATCAAAAATCTAATTTTACGCAGACAAAAAACGCGCTGAAGTAGCGCGTTTTTCTTACAAATATATATTTACTTTTTAATCAGTTCAGTAACATTAGTGGTTTTTGTATCACCCCGGAATGCTTTTCGACTATAGAGTTTTAGTAAAGGTAATATCAGACTCGCTTCACTCTCTTCCCAAGATACACCATAAAAGGTCAGCTTATGTCCAATATCAAAATGATGTTTCTCAGTGCATAACACTTTCACACCATTGGGCCAACGATAAAATTTACGACTTGGTTCATTCTCCATGCAGGGATAGCACATTTTAATCCTAGACTCTAACAGGGTTGAGCGATACTCATCGTCCAGCCCCGCCATTTTCTTTTTTCTCGCTATACTTGCCGATTTTGTTTCATCTTTCTTAATACCGGAACACATTCAGGTTGATGTAGTGGGCACACTGGGGTAAACCTAAGAAGTAATAGCGGTTAAGTAACAGCCTTCTATATTAACGCTGGCTG
>Ga0209292_1002151_pt1 | contig 22971 bp, 18 predicted proteins | sample GOMGulsemesocosm_2_FD_184634 | JGI IMG/M metagenome (GOLD analysis project Ga0209292, IMG submission 184634) | Methane-oxidizing microbial communities from mesocosms in the Gulf of Mexico - GOM9C Gulf of Mexico (SPAdes) (version 2) | ecosystem: Environmental > Aquatic > Marine > Cold seeps... | reverse complement strand
GTAAATCTCGCGAAGAAGAGCGAGCTATCCAGCATTTACAAAACCAAGGAATTGAATCTTTTTACCCGACAAAAGCGGTTAAGAAGATTAGAAAAGGTATTAACAGCGTCAAGCTCGAACCTCTCTTTCCCAATTACCTTTTTGTAAGTTTAAATCCTGAAACAGCTAATTTTAACGCTATTCGATCAACGCGAGGCGTTGCATCGTTTATTCGCTTTGGCAATGCTTATGCCGTCATAGCAGCAAATGTTATTGATAGACTGCAAGTTGAGCTTGCTAAAACAAATACCGATATTGATGTTAATGATGATTTAACGCCAAAAGATGGCGATGTTGTTGTTATTAATGACGGTGTTTATCAAGGACTAGAAGCTATTTTTAAAGCAAGTGATGGGCTAGAGCGGTCTGTATTGTTGATAAAACTGTTAGAACAACAAGCTGAATTAACAATTGATAACAAAACGTTCACTTTAAAGTAATTAGACTAAGCGCCAAAATTATTTGTGAGCGGTTTGGGGTAACACTCGATGACCAATAGTCAAAAGAAAAATAGTTAAAAAATACAGATTATATAAATCAAATTGGCGAATGAGGAGCTACTACCTTAGGGCGGTAGCGTACCCAAAATTCAATAAATCGTATTTATTGCGCATTTAACGCGCTAAATACTACTCAACAACTAGCGTGAATTCTGCTACTCTCATTCACCTTAATTTTCAGATCGTGGAGACAACTTGTTTTGCAAAATTGTTTAACTCATTTTAAAAGCTTTATTCTCGCTTCAACGATAGCTATTTCAGCCTTAAGCGTTGTTAATAGTGCACAAGCCTATGTTACAACGCCATCTCCTGCGATGATTGAACAAATTAAAAAAATGCCCAAAGCGGAACAGCAACGTTTAATGAAACAATATGGCATTTCTCCAGCTATGTTAGGTAATGCTGGTGGGAGCGCAGTAGCACAACCAGTAACTATGCCAACAGTCGTTAATCCTCGTATTAACAATGAGCCGTCTGTAAGTGCTAAAGCTGGTATTAATAGTAAGTCAGCTCTAGTTATTAAACGTTATGGCTATGATATGTTTGAAGGCGAACCAACGACCTTTGCACCAGTGAGTGATGTGCCTATTCCTGCAGAGTATCTAATGGGTCCAGGTGACGTTGTTAATGTTCAAATTTATGGTAAAGAAAATCAAAGTCTTTCTTTACCTGTTTCAAGGGTTGGTATCATTAACCTACCGAATAGCGGACCAATGAGTGTTAATGGATTAACCTTTGAATCTTTACAAAAACAATTGTCTATTAAGATTAATGAGCAATATACCGGCGTTAAAAGTAGTGTGAGTCTCGGTGAGCTCAGAGCAATAAGAGTCATTATAACTGGAGAGGCCTATAAGCCCGGCTCTTATACAATCAGTTCGTTATCAACCATTACTCAAGCATTATTTGTATCAGGTGGTGTTAGCGATATAGCATCTTTACGTAATATTCAATTAAAGCGTGCAGGGAAAACGGTTGTTACATTTGATCTATATGATCTGTTAATGAAAGGTGATGCAAGCAAAGATGCTCGTCTTCAATCCGGTGATGTTGTATTTATTCCGCCAGTGACGAAAACTGCGACAATAAAAGGTGAAGTAAGACGTCCCGCAATTTATGAATTAAAGGGACATGAGTCCGTCGGTGACTTACTCAACTTAGCAGCAGGCCTTAAAGCGAATTCATATCCGAAAGCGAGCGTCATTGAACGCTTTTCACTCGAAAATCTACCGACCCTGATGAATGTTGATTTAACATCTGACATAGGTCAAAAAAAATTGATAATGGACGGCGATGTTCTCACTGTGCAGTCAACGACTGCTAAAATAAAAAATCAGGTGTTAGTGGCTGGTTCTGTGAGTCGCCCTGGTTTTTATCAATGGCATTCTGGAATGCGCATAAGTGATTTAATTTCATCACAGTGGAGCGACCTAAAGGGGATTGTTGATTTACAATATGCCTTAATTACTCGAGAGGTTAATTTACAAGCTGATATTGAAACGATGCAATTTAGCCTTGCAAAGGTGTTTTCTGATAAAAATTCAAAGGATAATTTATATCTTCAACCACGCGATACCTTGGTTATTTTTAGTCAAACTGATTCGATTGCTGATGCATTTTTAAAAGAAAAACAAAATAAGAAGCGTGTAACAAGTAAAAATAATCGAGAAAGTTTCAACGAAATAAATTCTGAAGTTTTTGCGGTTAAAGAGGACGACCTTCAATTACAGGAAGACGAAGAAGATTTATCTCGATTATATCAAGATAAAAAACTAATAAAACGCAGTAGTGGATTCACTAGGCACATATTACTACGACCTATAATTGATAAATTGAAAAACCAAGACTTAGTCAATGGCGTCACAAACGTTGCGAGTATTTCTGGCGAAGTTAGATTCCCAGGGGAATATCCAATATCTTCAAATTCAAGAGTAAGAGATTTAGTTGAAGCGGCGGGCGGTATAAAAGAAAGTGCTTATGTAAAACAAGCCGAATTAACTAAATTTGTGATAGACGACGAATTAGGTGCTAGTGTATCACATCAAAAAATACAATTAGACTTAGCTCTCAGTGGCGATAAGTTAAAAAATGTTGCAATTGATAGTAGAGATCAATTAACAATTCTAAAAATTCCTTCGTGGCAAGAAAATATGGCTATCACCATCAAGGGTGAAGTTCGTTTCCCTGGGGTATATTCTGTAAGAGAAGGTGAAACACTTGATAATGTGGTTAAAAGAGCTGGCGGTTACACACAAAAAGCATTTTTAGACGGTGCCGTATTTACCCGGCAATCAGTTAAAAATCAAGAATTAGTTCAAATTGTAAAGTTTGCAGACCAATTACGTTTAGACATAGCAACCAAAGGTTTAAGTGGTGAAGGGGGGGTTAACTTTTCAGAAGCTTCATTAATGTTAAAAGAACTCGAGAACTTAAAAGCCGTTGGACGCATGGTTATCTCGCTTTCTAAAGATGAAAATAGCAAGCACAGTGACTTACTGATTGAAAATGGCGATATGTTACTAATCCCATCACAAAAACAAACGGTGACAGTGGTAGGTGAAGTGCAGCACGCCTCAACCCATTTCTATGATAGAGATAACTCGTTTGATGATTACGTTGCAATGGCCGGTGGCATAAAACAACGCGCCGATGATGAACGAATTTATATCATCAGAGCCAATGGCGCCGTTATATTACCTGAAGAGCAATTGTGGTTTAGTACAGAAAATAACATAAAGGCTGGCGACACTATCGTGGTACCGCTTAATACTGAATATAAGGACAACCTAAGTTTATGGTCTCAAGTGACAGGTATTATTTATAATGCTGCAGTTGCTATCGCAGCTGTTAAGGGACTGTAATAATGAAAGATACAGCCTCAAACGAATCAGCAAATAGCAGTAATGTTTCAACTGAACAATATCAAATTACACCACAGCTGTTACAACAACTAGCACAAACTCAATCTGTATCTGCGAAGCAAGAACATGATGATGAAATCGACCTTGCCGAACTTTGGCGCGCTATTTGGGCAGGAAAGTGGTTAATCATGGCCATAACAGGTCTATTCGCCATTGCTTCAGTGTTCTACGCATTATCATTACCGAATATTTACAAGTCTGAAGCGCTTCTTGCTCCTGCTGAGCAACAAAGTAGTGGCTTAGGCGGCATGGCATCACAATTAGGTGGTTTGGCAAGTATAGCCGGAATTAATTTAGGCGGTGGAAAAACAGATAAAACAGCGCTCGCGTTAGAAATAATGAAGTCTCGAGCTTTTTTGTTTAAATTTATTGAAAAACATAATATCACTGCAGAGTTAATGGCCGTTAAAAATTGGGATTTAATTAACAATAAATTGATCCATAATGAAGATATATATGACGTTCAGGCAAACAAATGGTTACGGGAAGTTAAGCTTCCACTAAAAGAGAAGCCATCCTTACAAGAAACTTATATAGAATTTCAGAAAATAGTATTAATCAGTCCAGATAAAGCAACTTCAATGGTTACAATATCTATTGAACATTATTCCCCTTATATTGCTCAACAGTGGGTGAGTTGGCTAATATATGCCATTAATGAAGAAATGAAAGTGCGTGATCTTGAGGAAGCTAATAATTCAATTATTTATTTACAAAAAAAATTAGAACAAACAAAAATAGCAGACTTTCAAAAAGTACTCTATCAATTGATAGAAGAACAAACAAAAACAATTATGTTTGCTAATGTAAGAAAAGAATATATGTTCAAGACAATTGATCCTGCGTTAGTCCCTGAATTAAAGTCAGGACCTAAACGGGCACTTATTTGTATGTTAGGTGTACTATTAGGTGGAATGCTGAGTGTATTGTTCTTATTAATCAAACATTTTTCTCGTATTGATAAAATCAATGTGTAACATGAATTGGAAATGACATTGTTAACTAAAAGTTTTAAATCAAAAAAAGAAGCGCTAAAGCAAAATATAATATATGTATTTTGCCCTGAAGAGTGCGTTAGTAATATTGCAGCAATCATCAGTGAACATTCATTTGATTTAATAATAAATGATTTTTCAATCACTGATTTTACAGAAAAAGTAATCTGTCATTACAGAAGTGCGAATCTTAACAAAGAGCAACGTGAATTCTTAGTTAACGCGACAGAGAGTGGTGCGTGGGTTGAGCCATTGGTGAGTTATTTAGACGATAGACTACAATATACCGAAGTCCGCTTGCTCCATAGCAGTTACTTTCTTCATCAAAAAGCATTCTCTATTCTATCAAATAACCGTACGCAGATAACGAAACGTGTTGTAGATGTAATCAGTTCTATATTATTACTGATAATAACACTACCTTTGTCACTGTTAGCTGTATTGTTTATTAAGCTAGAAAGTCCTGGAGCCGTTTTGTATAAACAAAAACGAACAGGACAATATAATAAAGAATTTAAAGTGTATAAATTTAGATCGATGCGTAGTGATGCCGAAAAAAATGGCGCACAATGGGCAAGTAAAAACGACGCGCGTGTAACAAGAATAGGTAAATTTATTCGTAAAACACGGATTGACGAAATACCACAGCTTATAAATGTATTACAGGGCACTATGTCAATAATAGGGCCAAGGCCAGAACGAGAAGTATTTATAAAAGATTTAGAACAAGAAATTGCTTATTACCGTTTTAGGCATGCTGTAAAACCAGGAGTTACTGGGTTAGCGCAAGTAAGTTACCCCTATGGTGCTTCTGTTGAAGATGCCATCTGGAAACACAAGTACGACATTCATTATATTAAGCACCATTCGAGTATGTTGGATTTTAAAATTTTATTACTAACAGTTAAAACGGTAATTTTTGGAATGGGTCGTTAGGCTTTAAAAAATTGAAAGTAGGAAGTATGAAAATTTTAGTTACCGGTGGTGCAGGATTTATTGGCTCTGCAGTAATTCGCCATATTATAAATAATACGCAAGATGTCGTTATTAACTTAGATAAGCTAACTTATGCGGGGAATTTAGAGTCGCTTGAATCAGTAATTAATAGCAAACGGTATAGTTTTGAGCAAGTAGATATTTGTAATCGTGCTGAGCTTGATCGTGTTTTTAAAACATATAAGCCCGATTCGGTGATGCATTTAGCGGCAGAAAGTCATGTTGATCGTTCAATTACAGGGCCAAGCGACTTTATTCAAACAAATATTGTGGGCACTTATAATTTATTAGAGGCAGCTCGCGAGCATTGGAATGCGCTAGAAGAACTAGATAAAAAAACATTTAGATTCCACCATATATCTACAGATGAAGTGTATGGTGATTTGCCCCATCCTGACGAACATCAAGGTGAGTTACCTCTGTTCACCGAGCAAACAGCTTATGCGCCAAGTAGTCCTTACTCAGCAAGTAAAGCCTCTAGCGACCACTTAGTTCGTGGCTGGTTAAGGACTTACGGCTTTCCTACTATTATTACCAATTGTTCAAATAATTATGGACCTTATCATTTTCCTGAAAAACTAATACCATTAGTTATTCTAAATGCACTCGAAGGTAAAAATTTACCCATTTACGGTAAAGGCGATCAGATTCGAGACTGGTTATATGTCGAAGATCACGCTCTAGCTTTGTATAAAGTGGTAACCGAAGGTAAAATCGGTGAAACCTATAATATTGGTGGACATAACGAAAAACAAAATATTGAAGTTGTGCAAACCATTTGCAATATTCTAGATACATTAGTGCCTAAAGATACAAAATACGATAAACAAATTACTTATGTCACAGACCGCCCTGGTCATGATCGCAGATATGCAATCGACTCAAGTAAAATGAGCCGTGAGTTAAATTGGCAACCAAAAGAAACCTTTGAAACTGGACTCCTTAAAACTATCCAATGGTATTTAGATAATCAGCAGTGGTGTAAAAACGTACAAAACGGATCGTATCAGCGAGAGCGTCTCGGTGAAATAAACACTCAAGTTGAAGGTGAATAAACATGAAAGGAATTATCCTCGCAGGAGGCTCAGGTACTCGTCTTTACCCAATAACAATGGGAGTTTCTAAACAACTACTTCCTATTTATGACAAGCCGATGATGTATTATCCAATGTCGGTGTTAATGTTAGCGGGGATTCGTGAAATATTAATAATTACCACCCCTGAAGACAGTGAGGCTTTCAAACGTCTGCTGGGTGATGGGTCTCAATTTGGTATAGAGTTAAGTTATGTAGAACAACCAAGTCCAGATGGCTTGGCGCAAGCCTTTATTTTAGGTGAAACTTTTATTGGTCAAGATGATGTTTGTTTAGTACTTGGCGATAATATTTTTTATGGACAAGGTTTTAGCCCAAAACTGAAACATGCAGTTGAAAATGCGAAAAATGGTAATGGTGCTACAGTATTTGGTTATCAAGTAAAAGATCCTGAACGTTTTGGTGTAGTTGAATTTGATGAAAATCAAAAAGCAATTTCTATAGAAGAGAAGCCAGTAAAACCAAAGTCTGATTTAGCGGTAACAGGTTTATATTTTTATGATAACTCAGTTATAGAAATAGCAAAACAAGTTAAGCCCTCTCATAGAGGTGAGCTAGAGATAACATGCTTAAATGAAATATATTTAAAGCAGAACAAGCTTAATGTTGAAATACTTGGTCGAGGCTTTGCTTGGCTTGATACAGGCACACACGAAAGCTTGCTTGAGGCTGCTCAATTTGTAGAAACCATTGAAAAACGTCAAGGCTATAAAATAGCTTGTCTGGAAGAAATTGCATTCAATAATAAGTGGTTAACTAAATCTGAAGTGAAAAAGTTTGCAGCACCAATGCTTAAAAATAGTTATGGTCAATATCTAATGGATTTAGTAAAAATTAATGCATAATAATTTTACCGTAAAAGAGTGGGATAGCCATTTTTTTAATAAAAAAATATTTTCACTTGTGTTAACAAGTGAAAATATTAAAAATACAGATTGGCCTAGTAACTCACTAATCACAACTAAAATTAGTTCAAATAATTATCAATGCTTAGATAAATTTAATAAATATGGTTTTAGTTTTGTTGAGGGCGAGATAGTATTTAAAAAGAATCTTCTTGAGGTTAATAATTCAGTTTCATTATCAAGTTTTAATTGTTATCTAGCGCTAGAAAATGATATTGATGAGCTCAAAGATATAGTAAATAATTTATATGTAAAGAGTCGTTTTAGAGAACCGTGGTTTTCTCCAGCAGAAAGAGATTCTTTTTACCAAACGTGGATCGAAAATGCAGTTTTATCTAAATTTGATGACTGTTGTTTAGTCTTAAAAAGTGAAAGTGATATTTCTGGTTTTGTTACCGTTCGGATTAGAAACAATGAAGCCATTATAGGGCTTATTGGGGTAGCCAGCAATTTTCAGGGGCAGGGAATAGGCAGTAAGTTGTTAAAGTTAATTGAGACTTACTGTTTAGCGAATAACGTTAGGAATATCAGAGTTTCAACACAAACTAGTAATACTCCCGCAGCAAACTTATACAGTAAAAATGGTTTTAGCATTGCTGATATATCATATTGGTTTTATAAACAGGTTTAAAAATGATCTCTTTTAATATCCCTCCCAAAGTTGGGACCGAATTAGCATATATCGAGCAAGCTATTGCATCAGACAAGTTATGCGGCGACGGCTACTTTTCTAAAAAATGTGAAAAATGGTTTGAAGATACCTTTCATACAGTAAAGGCACTACTTACTCCTTCGTGCACAGCGTCACTTGAGTTAGCAGCTATTTTAATTGATATTCAGCCTGGCGACGAAGTTTTAATGCCTTCATATACATTTGTATCTACAGCGAATGCGTTTGTATTACGTGGTGCAAAAATCATATTTGTTGATGTTCGCCCTGACACAATGAATATTGATGAAACACTCATTGAAGCTGCGCTTACAGCTAAAACAAAAGCAATAGTGCCAGTACATTACGCAGGTGTCGCTTGTGAAATGGATACAATACTTGCTATTGCAGAAAAACATAACCTATGGGTAGTAGAAGATGCCGCACAAGGCGTAATGTCTACCTATAAAGGAAAAGCCCTAGGGACACTTGGCCATATAGGATGTTATAGCTTCCATGAAACTAAAAACTACTCATCAGGTGGTGAAGGGGGGGCTATATTAATTAATGACCCTAAATTAATTGAGCGAGCCGAAATTATTCGCGAAAAAGGCACAAATCGTAACCAGTTCCTACACGGCACAGTAGATAAATATACGTGGCAAGACATAGGGTCTAGTTTTTTACCAAGCGAGTTACAAGCGGCTTATTTGTATGCTCAACTTGAAGCCGCAGATGCAATAAACAATTTTCGTTTATCAATATGGGACCGATATTACAGTAAACTCAGTCTAAAATTAAAAGCTGAACAATTACCTCGTATTCCCAATACAATAAAGCATAACGCACATATGTTTTACATAAAATTAAGCTCAAATGAAGAGCGAAATGAATTTATTAATTATATGAAAAAGCAGGGTGTTACTACACCTTTTCATTATATTCCACTTCACTCCAGCCCAGCTGGAAAACAGTTTGGAGAGTTTTCAGGTAGTGATGCTCATACAACACAAGAGAGTGAAAAATTAGTACGTTTACCGCTGTATTATGGAATGGCTATAGAGAGTCAAGATAAAGTAATAAAAATGTCTTTGGATTTTTTTCTTGAAAGCTAAAACTATTTTACAATTTTCTTTAGGCCCAATTGGTGCAGCACTTCTTGGGTTTATAACTCTACCGTTTGTTGCTTGGTTTTTTACAGTTGAAGATGTTGGTCGTTTGACCATGCTGCAAGTGGTTTTAGGGTTAGCTGTATCCTTATTTAGTTTATCAATGCATCAGGCTTATGTTCGTGAATACCATGAAAAGACTGATAAGGAAGCTTTATTAAAATTAAGTATTCTTCCTGGTTTAGCCCTAATTTCTATTGTTGCATTGATAAGTTTATTACAGCCTTATTCTGTCTCTAAATTATTATTTGGGATCAATTCAAATTCGTTAACTATTTTGTTATTTGTGGGATTGTTGGCTAGTTTCTTTATTAATTTTTTAGCACACGTAATTCGTATGCAAGAGCGTGGTTTAGCTTTTTCTATAACTCAGGTTGCTCCTAAACTATTTTTACTTATATTAATAAGTTTAATAATGCTTTTTGGTTTAAAATCTGAATTTCATACACTTATGCTTATGAATACGTTAGCGATATCGTTTTCATTAATTATACTTTCTTGGCTAACCAAGGAATCTTGGATTGTTGCTTTGACGAAGCGAATTGACACCGTGTTATTGAAGGGAATGCTAACGTTTAGTTTACCACTTGTTGCTGGAGGTATTGCGTACTGGGGGGTGAGTACTATGGATAGGTTCTTCCTTAAAAGTTTATCTGGCTTCGAAGAGCTTGGCGTTTACTCTATGGCAGCAGCACTTGCAGGAGCTGTATCGGTTGTAACATCTATTTTTTCTAGTATATGGCATCCCATTCTTTATCGCTGGGTAAAAGAAGGCACTGAGAAAAATAAAATCGAGCACGTTATTGAAAATATGGTGTTATTTATTGTACTGATTTGGTCTTTATTTGGTTTGTTATCCTTTATTATTCCTATATTTCTACCTCCGGAATACTCCGCTATAGAGTATTTGATAGTGGCATGCGTAGCCATGCCTTTATTTTACTTATTAAGTGAGGTGACAGGCGTTGGTATAGGTATAACCCGCAGAACAAATTTCTCTATGTTAGCCTCGCTTATAGCATTTGCAGTTAATGCAATTTTAAATTATTTACTAATACCTAATTATGGGGCTTCTGGAGCTGCATTAGCTTCGATTGTTGCATTTTTTATTTTTTTTACAATAAAAACAGAATCAAGCGCGTATATATGGAAGGCTATACCAAGAGTGAAAATTTATATTATTATGATTAGTTATGTCGCTGCTACATGCATTATGGTCCTTACAAAGGCAAATGAACCGGCCGTAATGTGGATTTGGGTCTTTCTACTGATTTTTAGTTGTGCTTTATTTTCTAAAAGATTGGCAGAAACATATTTCTATTTTAAACACTATTTAATGCAAAGGATTTGAATGTTATTTATTTGTGGTGGGTTATCAGTAGGTGGTATTGAAACATTCTTTGTGCGCATGGCTAAAGAACGTCATAGATTGGGCCTGCATACAAGCATTTTTCTTTTGTCATTACCGTGTGATAGTAACCCTGAGTTGTTAGCAGAGGTAAAAAAATATGCCAATGTATTATTTCCTAATGATATTTTTTTTAATCTAGGGGGGGGGGAGCGGAAAATCCCTTTATTAGCACCCATTAAAAAAAATGCGTTAAAACGCATTTTAGAAAACGTCGACCAGATTCATGTAAGTGATGGTATGCATGCACTTTTGGGGTACCGCCTATCAAATGTAATAAATAAAAACATTTTAGTTACTGTTGGAATATATCATTACATAAAATTTTTGTGGGGTGGTGATAATGTTGCTTGGCATGAAAAAGTTAATCGCACATTTATATTTGATTTCTTATCCCAAAAGTCTTTACTTTTATTCTCTGAAGGCAATCGTCAACTATATGTAAAGCATAAACGTAAAAAATTGACAGATGCGAACATCTTTAGGTTGGGCGTGATAGATAAGAAAGAGATTAAGTTTTCAGGTGAATTGAAATTGCCGATTAAAATTATAGCAATAGGTCGATTAGTAGAATTTAAAACATATAATTTTTATATGATTAAAGTATTAAAAAGCTTAAAAGTTAAAGGGTTTAATGTTCAGTTTGATATTTATGGTGATGGTCCTTTAAAAGAACAAATAGCGGATGAAATAAACGAGGCTGGATTAAATGAATTTATTCATTTAAAAGGGACATTAGATTATCTAAAATTTGATGAAACAGTTAGTAATTACAATTTATTTATAGGTAGCGGTACGGCTATAATTCAAGCGGCAGCCTTAGGTGTGCCAAGTATTGTAGGCGTTGAAAATGTTGTTGAGCCTGAAACATATGGGTATTTTAGTGATGTTCATCAATATGAATATAACTTAAAAGGGTTGGATTTAGAGATGCTCTCGGTTGAGGATATTATCGAAGATTATATTAATATGCACCACCAACAAAGAAAAATTTTGATATCCAATCACATAGGCTGCATTGGTGGTTTTACTAATGAGTTTTGTCAAAAATCAATGGATGAATTGAAATATATAAACATGCCGATTACAAAATTTAAATATAATCGTTGGATCTATGAATTTTCGAGGGTGTTAGATAGGCTAATGATGAAGTACAATAAAAAGCATCCTTTCAATAGACGACATATAGACATTATACTATGAATATTCTTTTCGCTGGTGACTTTGCACCATGCTCAGGTTTCGAGGTGTTAGTTTTAGAAAAAAAAGAAGCTATTTTTGGGGATGCATTATCATTAATACAATCATCAGATATGGCTTTTATTAACTTAGAGTGCCCATTAACAAGTGCTGTCAACACTATAAGTAAGTCAGGGCCGCCGTTAAAGTCAGATCCTAAATGTATTGAATCTCTCAAGGACTTTAGTCTAATTGGTCTCGCAAATAACCATATAATGGATTTTAATGAAGTAGGTTTAAAAGATACACTTGATGCATGCGCGTCAATAAATGTGAAAACAGTCGGTGCTGGCATTAATTTAAAAGAAGCTCAAAAAATTCAAATTATAGAATGCGATGGATTTAAAGTCGCTGTCATAGCTCTTGCTGAATATGAGTTTAATCAAGCGTGTAAAAATAAAGCGGGTTCTGCACCTATTGATGCAATTGATAACTATCATCAAATTGAACAAGCTAAGAAAGAAGCCGATATGGTTATCGTTACTCTACATGCTGGAAATGAGTATTTACCTTATCCCCGCCCAAATCTTCGTAAAATTTGTAAACATTATATTGATTTAGGTGTAGAGGCTGTTGTTTGTCATCATCCTCATGTCCCTGGTGCATATGAATATTATAATGGTAAACCGATATTTTATTCTATAGGTAATATTATATTTGATAATATTATGAATCAAAAAGATTGGGAATATGGTTTTCTAGTCAATTTTAACGTAAATAAAAATAAGCGTAAAATTGATAGCCTAGAGTTATTTCCATATAAGCAAAGTGTCGCTCTTGAAGGTTTAAAACTGTTAGAAAATGAAGAAAAAGAGATATTTTTAACAAAAATTGAAACGTATAAAAAGACAATGGAAATAGACGAGGCATATGAAAAAGAATGGGCAAACTACGTCGAAAAACATGCAGATGTAGCGATTGTAAGGCAGTATTCCCCAGTTTTATTTAAAGGCATTGGTTTATTAGCTAGAAAGTTACCTCTTCATAAATTGTTTTTTAATAAAACTAATATGTTTGCCAAAATTAATGGAATAAGATGCCAATCACATCATGAATTACTAAAAGATTCTTTGGCGTTTAAAGGACAGCTAAATGACAAATGATTCTTGGAGAAATTTAACAGGTACTAATCAATATATAGTTAAAAATGCCCCGTTCTCCCCACTTTTAACTATAGATAATGCTTTAAAAGCTAAAGCCTCAAATACAATAGACCCAACAGCGGTTCTTGGGGTTTTGATGAAAAACTATTCTATCGGTGATAGAACACTAGTATCAGGAATCAATAAACTTCCTTGGATGAGTAAAGTTGAACATAACTCAATTGTAAGTGCGTCACTGCCAGCTCATGGTGAAGTTAATTTATCTGAAGATGACGTGTCAAATAAACTGATTGAATTAATGAAGACTGAGGCATTAAATTTCCTAGCGAACAAAAAATCGATTGGTATTCTCCTGAGCGGTGGTATGGATAGTAGAATCATAGCGGCGATTATAAAGAAATTACAAGATGACGGTTTATATACTGGGAAGGTCGCAGCCCTAACTTGGGGAATTGATAATTGCCGTGATGTTATATATGCAGAAAGAATCGCAGATATTTATAATTGGGATTTTAATCACTTCACAATCACTCCCGAGACGTTATTAGAAAACATTAAAATTGCTGGTGTTAGAGGTGCTGAATACTCTCCTGTTCACTTACATGCAATGCCCAGTATTGCAAACCTTTCTGGGCTTGATGGTGTTTTAGCCGGTAGTTACGGCGATAGTATTGGCCGTGGCGAATATTCAGGGCGTAAAGTTGGTGAATTACCGCCGTTATTAAGTAAACATCTTAATCATCATTCATTTTTACTAAAGTCTGTAGAAACTGAATCTCTCAATGTTTTGCATGGTGACATTTTAGCTTCTCGTAATCGTTTTCCGGGACGAAGCGAGACATCATACAGAGAAATTGAAATGCAAATGCATTATATGAGAAGACAATTAAATTCTTGTATGACAATAATTGATGAGAAAACACCTTTATATCAGATGTTTTCAGCGCCTGAAGTTTTTGGTTTTATTTGGTCATTAGCACCAAAGTGTCGCACCGATGGTATTTATGAATTAATGCTTAGAAAGTTGTCAAATAACATGCTAGATATTCCATGGGCTCGGGATGGTAAAATTTATAATAAAGCCAATTCATCAGCATTAGACAACATTAACAAATCATATCATCGTTATGGTGATTGGTTAAGAAACGACAATAGAGACTTTGTTGTAGAACAAATTACTAATGGGAATTTAGCCAGTTTAAATATATTTAATGAAAAATCTCTTAATTTTTGGCGCCAAAATTGGCGACGTGATAATAGAGCAAGGGCTGATAGATTAGATGAAAAAATGGCTTGGCTTGCTTCGTTGTCAATATTTGTTGGTAAGTATGATATTAAAGGGTTACCGACTAAAGATGAGCCTTCCATGCTAGATAGTGCTCGACTTTTAAAAGCTAAACTGCATGAATCTTTATATTACACAGCAACTAAGTTGAAGAAGTAGTGTGCTTCTTTAGTTTTATGTCACATAGGCTCGGAGAGAATGCTAACTACTTACAATAATTTATTAAATCGATTTTTGAATAAGGCCATATATTAATATGGCTCCTTATTTATTTATCTTTTTTACATTATCTTGTTTTGCTTTATCACCCTATACAAAACAAGGCAAAACATTAAAAATTCCATTTTTAATGTTTAGTTATTTAATGTTATTTTTATTTGCTGGTTTACGGGAAACAGGAGTCGGTCCCGACGACTTTGTTTATACTAGTAAATTTTTAGAAGTTCCAGATATTAGCCATTGGTTGTTCGGTAATTATAGCTATTCGTATGGGACTGTTTTTATGGAGCCCCTTTATGTTATATATGGGGCGTTTATTAGGCTTTTTACTGACGACTACGTTTTCTTATTTACTGGTGTCGCTTTTTTGTCTGTGACCTTTGCCGTTCGAAATTACTACCGTTATTCTCATTATATATTTTTAACGTTACTGCTGTTTTTTGTTCATACTTATCTTTATCGAGACATTAATCAAATTCGTTCTGGAGTTGCTGCAGCTATTGGTTTATTTTTAATTGCCCAAATACATAACAAACAGCATATTAAAGTTTGGTTGACTTTATGTTTAGCCTCATTGTTCCATATGGCTTCATTTATCTTGATTTTTGGCTATGTATTTAGCTTTATAAAAGTTACAAGAAAAAGAGTAACAGCCGCTTATTTTCTTGCATTATTTCTGGGAATTATTGGCGCTGCACAAGTTGTTTTTCAGATGATTCCTGGTGGAGGATTTTTAGCTCGTAAGTTACATAGCTATTCTACCAGTGAAAAATTTGTTAATGCAGTTTCTTTGTTTGATATAACAAACCTAAAAAATTCAGCTGTCCTTTTTGTTATAATAATCTTTTGGAAAAGGCTTGAAAGAGTTGTCCCTTACTTTACAACGCTTGTAATTTTTTATTTATTTGCTGTCGGTATTCGTATCGCATTTTGGGATTTAGGGGTATTAGCAGCTAGAACATCTACTTTTTTTGGAATTGTAGAAGTCATACTTATTCCATATTTTATTTTTATATTCAGAAATAAGGTATTTGTTACCTTCATCATTATTTTATATGCATTTTTAACTTTATATTTAAATTTATTTATAAAAGAGGGGCGTAACCCTTATGCATTATCAATTTTTTAAGGACTTTAATGATTAAAGTATTATATGTAGTGAGTACCCTAAAGAGGTGTGGTCCTACAAATCAGTTGTCATATATTATCAATGGCTTGGATAGAAATAAATATACGCCTATGATTCTGACTTTATCTCCTGAAGCGACTAACGATAGTATGATGGGTTTTTTCATCGACAAAGTAAATGTCGACATTGAAACTCTGAATTTGTCGAGGCTAAAAGGTATCTTTTATGCTAAGCATGCACTAAAAACTTTTATTGATGTTAATGGTATAGATTTAGTGCATTCACAAGGAATCAGAGCTGATTCCTTGTTTTCAAAATTAAGTTTAAGTATTCCGTGGGTTATGACATCAAGAAATTATCCATACGATGATTACCCAATGAAGTTTGGTAAAGTGAAAGGTACAATTATGGCTTTAAGTCATTTTAGAGCTATGAGTAAATGTAGTAATGTTATTGCATGTTCAAAAACAATTGCTTCAGAGTTAAGTCTGCATAATATAAATGCGACACCAATACAAAATGGTGTTGATTTAGGCGGCAAGAAAAATAAAGATTCAATTAATTTTAAATTATTAGAGCAACCTATATTTATAACTGTGGGGAGTTTGATTCCACGTAAGAATATGGACTTTATCGTTAATTCATTTAATGAATTCTCGCTTAAAAATAAGGGATCTTTGCTTGTATTGGGTGATGGTCCGGACATGGAACACCTAAAAGAAATTAGCAATAGCTCTAATACCTATTTTGAAGGTAACGTTGATAATGTTACAAGTTATTTGAACTTTTCAGATTACTTTATATCTGCTTCACTATCTGAAGGCTTGCCTAATACTGTTTTAGAAGCTTTGGCATCTGGTTTACCTTCTTTGTTATCAGACATTCCGTCACATGAAGAAATAGCTACTGAGTGTCTACAGAGCTGCCATGTTTTTAATTTAATAGATGGAAGTGAAGGCTTATCTAAAAAGTTAGAAAATATTTCAGAGATATTTTCTAGCGAAGCTGCTGATGAAGCAAAAAAAATTGCAACTTCAATTTTTTCGGCAAAAATAATGTCTTTAAATTATCAGAAACTATACGAATCACTAACTCAGTAATAAAAGCTTAGGCTTAACACCATCTTGCTGTTAGTAAAATTTAATTGAGCATTATTTATAATGTTGATCCTCTATCGGAGAGTTCATGAGTAACTATAATTTTTTTGAAAGGAAGTTAGCTGGATTTTTATCTAAATTTCCAGCTCTTAAAGGTGAAGTTAAAAAGCTTTATCAAAAAATTAATTATTTATTTTATAAGAAAAAGTACCTAAGTAAAACCGATTTCAAAATAACAAGGATTAGTAATGGAGATGATTCTAGTTTTTTTGGTTACTATGATAAGTCACCAATAAATTGTACAAATGAATATGTCATTTTTCAATCTACAAATTTAGATACCAGCCTTATGCCGAGCGCATTAACGGCTATAGAGTTAATTTTATTTAATTTAGCTACTGGAGAGAAAATAGTTATTGATCAAGTTTACTCTTATAACTGGCAACAAGGTTGTAAGTTAATGTGGTTAAGTAAAGAACGTTTTATTTATAATAATTATGATAATGAAAAAAGTTGCTATGTCTCTAAAGTGTATGATGTCAGCAAGGGTCTTGTAAAAACTATAGAGCAACCAATTTATGATTGTTATAAAGAAGACTTTGCGTTGACCTTGAATTTTGAAAGGTTAAACATTGGTAGGGGAGATTATGCATACAATAACAATAATGTCGAAATTGATTGGTTGGAAAACGAAAGTGACGGTTTATTCTATATCGACCTTAGTAATGGCAATTCAAAATTATTAGTTAGTATTAGCCAAGCTATTAGTCTAAATAGACAACAGTCTATGGAAAATGCTAAGCATAAATTTAATCATATTATGATATCTCCTAATGGCACAAAAGTAATGTTTATGCATCGATGGTTTACTGATGATAATAGACGTTTCGATGCTTTACTTGTATGTAATATTGATGGAAGCGATTTGAGACTAGTCGCTAATGATGGCATGGTTAGTCATTGCTATTGGTTTGATAATGAATCAATTTTTGCTTATCTGAGAGATGCGACTTTAGGCGATAAATACTTCTTACTAAATATATATTCATTAGATAAAAGTGAAGTTGGTAGTGGCATTATTGATAAATTTGGTGATGGTCACCCGTCAGTGTATGGCAGTAATATACTTTTTGATACTTATCCAAATAAGTCTAGAATGAAACATTTACTTTTATTTGATGTGAACTCGAATGAGTTAAAAGAGTTAGGTGAGTTCTACGAATCATTTGATTTTTACGCTGAGACTCGTTGTGATTTACATCCTAGATTTAGCTTTGACGGGAAAAAAGTGTTTTTTGATAGTGTTCATGAAGGGAAAAGAGGTTTGTATATGTTGGAACTTAATTCATGAAATTCTCTGTTTTAATGTCCATATATAAAAATGAAAAAGTTAACTTTTTTGTTAGATGTATGGAAAGCATTTGGGATGAACAAACCACTAAACCAGCTGAAATTATACTAGTAATAGATGGGCCACTCTATAATGAGTTATATCAATCAATAGATATGTGGCGTGATAAGTTAGGTGAGATCTTTTGTGTTATACCGCTTGAGCATAACTTGGGTTTAGGGAATGCTTTAAATATTGGATTATCTCATTGTAAAAATGAACTTGTAGCCAGAATGGACACAGATGACATTGCTTTACCAAGTCGATTTGAAAAGCAATTGGTAGCTTTTAAAGATAAAGGTGTAGATGTTTGCGGTTCATGGGTGAGTGAATTTGATAAAGATGAGAAGTTAATAGAGTCATATAGAAAACTTCCTGAAAATCATGATGAGATACTTAAATTTAGTAAAAAAAGAAACCCACTTAATCATCCATCCGTTATGTATAAAAAAAGCGCTGTAGAGTCTGTTGGTAGCTACGGAAAGTATAGATTTGCCCAAGATTACCATCTTTGGGCATTATTAATATTAAGTGGCGCAAAAATTTATAATATTCAAGAGCCTTTAGTTAATATGCGAGCTGGTTATAGTCAATTAGAAAGAAGAAGCGGTATTACATATGCTTTAAATGAGTTTAAAATTCAACAAGTATTTTTGTCTATTGGGTTTGTTAATCTTCCGAGATTTTGTCTTAATGTCATTATTAGATTTTCTGTTCGAATATTGCCTTCCACATTTTTGCGTTCTATTTATAAAAGGTTGAGATCTAATTAATAGGCATTTCGTAGAATGCAATAAGGTAATACCCAATTAATCGTAATAGATTTTAAATTTTCATTAGTTTATGACTGAACTTATTGAAAGTAATAATTCACAACGCTTTTTAATTAAGGTTAATTTTTTATGGCTTAATTTATATATTAAGTCTGTTAAGTAATTTAAAAGGGATAAAAGATGAAAGTAGCAGTAGTAGGCACAGGCTATGTAGGTTTGTCTAACGCTATGTTGCTAGCGCAGCATAATGAAGTGGTTGCTCTCGATATAGATGAGAAAAAAATAGCACTGTTAAGTAATAAACAATCTCCTATTGTAGATACTGAAATAAGCGAATTTTTAACACGCGATGATTTAAATTTTACAGCTACTACAAATAAAGAGATGGCATATAAAAATGCTGATTTTGTTATTATTGCGACGCCCACAGATTACGATGTAGAAAATAACTATTTTAATACCAATTCAGTTGAAGCTGTAATTAAAGAGGCTACTCACTATAATTCTAGTGCAGTGTTGGTAATTAAATCGACTGTCCCTGTTGGTTTTATCGAAAACATTAAAACTCAACTTGGTTGTAGTAATTTACTATTTTCACCTGAGTTTTTGCGTGAAGGTAAAGCGCTATACGATAATTTACACCCCTCACGTATCGTTGTGGGTGAACAAAGTGAACGTGCTGAGGTATTTGCTAATTTACTTAAGCAAGGAGCCATAAAACAAGATATTGAAGTATTATTTACCGGTTCGACCGAGGCGGAAGCAATTAAATTGTTTTCTAACACTTACCTTGCAATGCGCGTTGCTTATTTTAATGAGCTTGATAGTTATGCTGAAGCTCATAACTTGAATAGTAAACAAATTATTCAAGGGGTTAGTTTAGATCCTCGTGTAGGGGACCATTACAATAATCCATCTTTTGGATATGGTGGTTATTGTTTGCCAAAAGATACTAAGCAACTAAGAGCAAATTACGCTGATGTACCAAACAATATTATTGGTGCAATTGTTGATGCTAATACAACGCGTAAAGACTTTATTGCTGACTCTATAATCAAGCGTAATCCTAAAGTAGTCGGTGTTTATCGTTTAGTGATGAAAACAGGATCTGATAATTTTAGAGCCTCGGCTATTCAAGGAATAATGAAGCGTATAAAAGCAAAAGGAATTGAAGTGGTTGTTTACGAACCTGTGCTCGACGAAAGTGAGTTTTACCATTCGCGTGTTATTAAAGACTTCAACGAGTTTAAAAAAATGTCAGATGTGGTTGTAGCAAACCGAATGGTTGAAGAGCTAAATGACATTGCAGATAAAGTATATACACGTGATTTATTTGGTAGTGACTAATACCAAAATTAAGGATTAAAATGAAATATTTAGTAACGGGTGCTGCTGGTTTTATTGGTGCTGCCACATGTCAAAAACTATTGTCAGCAGGTCATTTAGTAATTGGTATTGATAACTTAAATGATTATTACGATGTGAATTTAAAACTTGCTCGATTAGCTCAGTTTGAAACAAATGACAAGTTTACGTTTATAAAATTAGATATTGCCGAGCGCAGCGCTATGCGAAACCTATTTACAGCAGAGCAGTTTGACAAAGTAATCCATTTAGCTGCACAAGCGGGCGTGCGTTATTCAATAGAGAACCCTGATGCTTACGCAGATTCGAATTTGATCGGCCATTTAAATGTGCTAGAAGGATGCCGTAACAACAATGTTAAGCACCTTGTTTATGCATCATCAAGCTCTGTATATGGCTTAAATGAAAAAACACCATTTGAAACGTCGGATAGCGTTGATCATCCCGTGTCATTTTACGCCGCAACTAAAAAGTCTAACGAATTAATGGCTCACAGCTATTCACATTTATACAACTTGCCAACCACCGGGCTACGTTTCTTTACTGTTTATGGGGCTTGGGGAAGACCTGATATGGCTCCCTATATTTTTACCAAGAAAATTTTAGATGGCGAAACCATTGATATTAATAATAATGGCGACATGTGGCGTGATTTTACTCATGTTGATGATATTGTCGAAGGTGTTGTTCGAATTGCTGATGTCATTCCCAAACGAGATGATAATTGGAAAGTTGAAAGTGGCTCTCCAGCTTCAAGTTCTGCGCCTTATTCGATTTATAATATAGGTCATGGTTCACCTATTAATTTAATGGAATTTGTTAAAACTATCGAAGGTGAACTTGGTATTGAAGCCATTAAAAACTTTCGTGAAATGCAAGCTGGCGATGTTTATCAAACTTATGCTGACGTTGCGGATTTATTTGATGCAACAGGTTACAAGTCGAAAATAACGGTAGCTGAAGGTGTTGCTGAATTTGTTGAATGGTATAAAGATTTTTACAAAAAATAACTTAAAGCATTTAATATCCTACATTTGTTTAATTTTTTAGGATAAGGATTACCAATGAAAAATAGTATAACAAAAGCAGTTATTCCCGTAGCAGGTCTTGGCACACGCATGCTACCTGCCACAAAAGCTATCCCAAAAGAAATGCTACCAATAGTAGATAAACCTCTCATTCAATACATTGTGAATGAATGTGTTGCTGCAGGTATCAAAGAAATAGTTTTAGTAACACACTCTTCAAAAAATGCTATTGAAAATCATTTCGATAAATCGTTTGAGTTAGAAACGACGCTTGAAAATCGTGTTAAACGTTCATTGCTTGATGAAGTTCAAGCTATATGCCCTAAAGGCGTGACAATAATGCATGTGCGCCAAGGTGAAGCCAAAGGCCTTGGGCATGCGGTATTAAAAGCGCGTCCAATTGTTGGTGAACAACCTTTTGTTGTTGTATTGCCGGACGTTATTTTAGATGAAGTGTCTGCTGATTTAAAAACAGAAAACCTGGCGGCTATGTTAAAGCGTTTTGATGAGTCACAAGTAAGTCAGATTATGGTTGAGCCCGTTCCTATGGAATTGGTTAGTAATTACGGTGTCGCTGACTGTGCTGGGCATGTGTTAGCCGCTGGAGAATCAAAAACTATGACTGCTGTGGTTGAAAAACCACCTGTAGATGAAGCGCCGTCTAATTTAGCCGTTGTGGGTCGTTACGTGTTATCAAGTGCCATTTGGGATTTATTAGAGTTTACACCGCCTGGTACTGGTGATGAAATTCAATTAACCGATGCCATTGCAAGTTTAATGAAGGTTGAGACTGTTGAAGCATTTCACATGACTGGTAAGTCACATGACTGTGGTAGCAAGCTTGGTTACATGAATGCTTTTGTTGAATATGGCTTGCGTGATGCTAACTTAGGTCAAGATTTTAAAGCACACTTACAAAGCTTGCTAAAAGATTAACAGGATATTTTAATGACGATTCTAGTCACTGGCGGTGCCGGTTACATCGGCACCCACACAATTGTTGAATTGCTTAACAATGCTCAACAAGTCGTTGTTCTAGATAACTTGAGTAACTCAAGTGTTGAGGCACTGCGCCGTGTTGAAAGTATTACTAGTAAAAGCGTTACCTTTTATGAAGGTGATGTGCTTGATTCAACGTTGCTTGATGAAATATTCTCAAAGCATGATATTGAATCGGTCATTCACTTTGCTGGTTTAAAAGCTGTGGGTGAATCGGTTGCTAAGCCGCTTAAATATTATAAAAATAATGTCACTGGTACTTTGGTACTTTGTGAAGCGATGGCTAGAGCCAATGTTAAAAACATTGTGTTTAGCTCGTCGGCTACGGTTTATGGTGACCCTGCTTCACTACCAATTACTGAAGACTTTCCAACGGGTGCTACTAATCCTTATGGGCAATCTAAGTTAATGGTTGAACATATGTTAAATGACTTAGCACTGTCTGACCCTAGTTGGAATATTGCTGTGTTGCGTTATTTTAATCCTGTGGGTGCTCATGAGAGTGGCTTGATTGGTGAAGATCCTAATGATATTCCAAATAACTTAATGCCGTTTATTACGCAGGTTGCTGTGGGGAAACGTGACAAATTAAGCGTATTTGGCAGTGATTATGATACAGAAGATGGCACTGGAGTTCGTGATTATATCCATGTGGTTGATTTAGCCCG
>Ga0209292_1002149_pt1 | contig 22978 bp, 31 predicted proteins | sample GOMGulsemesocosm_2_FD_184634 | JGI IMG/M metagenome (GOLD analysis project Ga0209292, IMG submission 184634) | Methane-oxidizing microbial communities from mesocosms in the Gulf of Mexico - GOM9C Gulf of Mexico (SPAdes) (version 2) | ecosystem: Environmental > Aquatic > Marine > Cold seeps... | reverse complement strand
CATTTGGAGATGCACATATTTATAACAATCACCAAGAACAATTAGAGTTGCAATTGTCTAGAGAGGTTAGAGCATTACCAACAATGAAAATCAACCCAGAAATAACATCAATATTCGATTTTAAATTTGAAGATTTCGAATTGGTAGATTACAATCCTCATCCACATATTAAAGGAAAAGTAGCCGTGTAATTTCATATTTATGAAAAAGATATTTTTTCTTCTTTGCTTACTTACTCGTTTTGTTTCTTTAGGACAGGAAAATGAGATGTTTAGTTTGAGTAATATTGAAGAGTATCCAGAGATTAATTACAAAAAAACAAAAAAAGAGAAAAATATTTCAGAAAAAGAATTTCTTTTTAGAAAATTAAGATTGCACTTAATAAGCGGATTAAGTAAAGAGAGTTTAACTGAATTTATACAAAAAGGGAAAGTTTTTGTTGAGTTTGTAATTAGCGATAAAGCAAAAACAAAGATTGTTAAGACGAATTTAAAGAGTAAATTAATTATTACGGAATTGAATGGGGTCTTTGTTGATTTTGAAGTATTAAAACCAGCAATAAAAAACAAGAGACCTGTTAATGTTAGTTTTGTGCTGCTTATAAAATTTAATAGAAAGAAACCTATATACAAGAAAAGGCCAAGAAGGTATTATTAATATGAGTATAATTACAATTATAGCAGCAATTGCAAACAACAATGCCTTAGGCAAAGACAACGATTTAATTTGGCATTTACCTGCGGATTTAAAACGATTTAAAAAAGTAACTACAGGACATCATATTTTGATGGGAAGAAACACTTACGAGTCAATTGGAAAGCCGTTGCCAAATAGAACTACTGTTATCATCACTAGAAATAAAGAGTATAAAGCTGATGGGTGTATCGTTGTAAATAGTATTGAGAAAGCGATAGAAGTAGCCAAATCTGACGAACATATTTATATTATTGGTGGCGCGCAGATTTATAAGCAAGCAATGGTGACTAATTTAGTAGATCAACTAGATATTACACAAGTCCACGAAAGTTTTGAAGCGGATGTTTTTTTTCCAGAAATAGATTTAGATACTTGGAAGGAAAGCGCAAAAGAAGACTTTAAAGCAGATGAAAAAAACAAGCATGATTATAGTTTTATTAGCTATACAAAAAGATAAACTTAATTAATAACTAAGCTTCATTTTATATTTCTGTTCTGCAAACTTAAAATACCAATACAATTTATAGTTTACTTCTAAACCGTAATTAATATTGTTTTCGTAGTCAACTATGTTTTCGTAAATGTTAGAATTATATCTCTGTGGATTTCTAACTCTACTATTCCAAACAGCTACATATTGTCTGTTCTTATTTTTTAAATAAGAATCAGAATGATAATTTTTTGGTTTTGCCACAGTGTTTAAATAAGAAGTAAACCCTATGTCGATAATAATAACCTCGTATCCTAATGTTTCATTAGAAATAACAACAGGATCTTCTTTTACAGTGGCGTTGTTTTTTGTTGGATACGAACCGCAACTAATAAAAAATATAGCAAAAGCTAAAAAAGATAAAATAGTTTTTAGTTGTTTCATAATCAGTGATTTGTTTAGTGAAGGTCGAAAAAATAATTCAAAAAGCATTGATTTATTCGAGTTTTAACATTAATTTCAACATCAAACTTTCTTACTATGCGTAAAATTATTTACTTCCTAATTATTTTCTGTGTTTTTATAACGTGCAAGCCACAAGAATATAACCAGTCAACATACACTATTTTAGACGAAAAAGACAGAGCTATATTACGAGATGAAATCTTAGAAGACCGATTCGATAATTTATTGCCAAAGTTGATGGATGAGACCGATATTGATATGTGGGTTATTATTTCTCGTGAATATAATGAAGATCCTGTTATCAAAACAATGTTGCCATCAGTTTGGTTAAATGCGAGGCGAAGAACCATATTGGTTTTTTCTAGAAATAAAGAAAAAAACACCATAGAGAAATTAGCAGTTGCAAGATATGATGTTGGTGAGAATATAAAGTCGGCTTGGGATAAAGAAAAAGAACCAAATCAATGGAAAGCCTTAAGTAGAATTATAGAGGAACGTAATCCATCAAAAATTGGAGTAAATGTATCTAAACATTTTGCATTAGCAGATGGCTTGGTTAAAACAGATTACGATGAATTTCATGAGAGTTTAAGCACGACAAATAAAAATAAAATAGTTTCGGCAGAAAAACTAGCCATTGCCTGGATAGAAACTAGAACAGAAAAAGAAATGAAACTCTATAAGAATCTGGTAAAAATCACGCATGATATTATTGACGAAGCATTTTCTAGTAATGTGATAATTCCAGGAACAACTACCACTGATGACGTAGTTTGGTGGATGCGTCAAAAAGTGACTGACTTGGGATTAGATACGTGGTTTCATCCAACGATAGATGTTCAACGAAGTAAAGAACCGTTAAAATCTCATATTTATTCATTTTCAAAAGCAAAGAGCAGCAAGGTAATTATGCCTCAAGATTTATTGCATTGCGATTTTGGAATCACTTATGTAGGATTGAATACAGATTGCCAGCAACATGCATATGTGTTAGGAAAGGAAGATACTAAAGTTCCAGCATATTTAGCTGATGCGTTTGCAAAAGGAAATCGTTTACAAGATATTTTAACAACAACCATGCAAACCGAAAAGACAGGAAATGAAATATTAGTAGCATCTTTGAATCAAGCAAAAAAAGAAGGATTAAAACCATCCATATATACACATCCTTTAGGTAATTTTGGGCATAGTGCTGGAACGACTATTGGAATGTGGGATTCTCAAGCGGGCGTTCCTGTGAATGGAGATTACCCGTTACATAAAAACACTGTTTATGCGATAGAATTAAATGTTACAGTTGCAATTAAAGAATGGCAAAAAGACATTCGAATTATGTTAGAAGAGCCAGGTTATTTTGGTGATGGAAAACACGAGTATATTAATGAAAGGCAAGAAGCTATCAAGCCAATAAAAATTACATATTAAATGAAGAATAGATGTTTTTGGGTTAATAAAGATCAACTATATATTGACTATCATGATAATGAATGGGGGAAACCTGTGTATGATGATGAAACATTATTTGAGTTTTTAGTATTAGAAACATTTCAAGCGGGTTTAAGTTGGATTACCATTTTAAAAAAGCGAGAAAATTTTAGAGAAGCCTTTGATAATTTCGATTATAAAAAGATTGCAGAATATGATATAGTAAAGTTTGAAGAATTAATTCAAAATGCAGGAATTATTAGAAACAAGCTTAAAGTAAAATCGGCAATTTCCAATGCGCAATTGTTCATGGAAATTCAAAAAGAATACGGGTCATTCTCTAATTATATATGGAGTTTTGTTGATGGAAAACCGATCATAAATACATTTACTAGTAGAGGTGAAGTGCCAGCAACTACAGCACTATCAGACACTATATCTAAAGCATTAAAAAAGAAAGGATTTAAATTTGTAGGGTCAACCATTATCTATGCATTTATGCAAGCAACAGGAATGGTAAATGATCATACAACAGATTGCTTTTGTTATAAAAATTAATATATGGCTAACAAGATAAAAGATCCAGGGTTTGGCTATAAAGCTACTCAAAATGCAAAAAACATTATCAACAAAGATGGCTCATCTAATGTTGTACACGTAAATAAAAAAAGAAATTTAGACGATTTATATTCCTTTTTTATAGATATTTCTTGGTTCAAGTTTTTCTTTTTAATTCTGTTATCTTACACGTTATTGAATGTTCTTTTTGGATTGGTTTACACACTCATCGGAATTGAAGAGATTACCAAAAGTACAGGTAATGTGTTTTCTGATTTTTTAAACGGATTCTTTTTTAGTGCTCAAACTTTAACAACAGTAGGTTATGGTGGAATTGCTCCTCACGGAGTTACATCCAACCTCATTGCAGCTTTTGAAGCGATGATCGGTTTGTTGAGTTTTTCATTTATTACAGGATTGTTGTACGGACGGTTCTCAAAACCAAAATCAGCAATAAAATTTAGTGACCATATTATTCTAAGAGATTTTAAAGATAAACGAGCAATTATGTTCCGTTTAATGAATAGTAGAAAAACAGTAATGATAGCACCTAAAATATCGGTAACACTTTCGATTTCAGATAAAGAAACCTCAGAAAAAAAATACTACGATTTAGGATTGGAACGAGCCTCCATTATGTATTTACCAACCGTTTGGACCATAGTACACGAAATTGACGAGAAAAGCCCATTATACAATTTTACAAACAAAGAAATAGCAGCGTTAAATGCTGAGTTGTTTATGTTGTTGCAATATCACGAAGAGTCTTTTGCGCAAAACGTGTATCAAATTTATTCCTACAGTTTTAATGATTTAGAAGTAGATGTAAGGTTTACATCATCCTATAAGTTTGATGAAGAGGGGTATACCGTTTTAGATCATGATAGGTTAAGTGAAGTTGAACGAATGTAATTAGCTTTTGCTGTAAATTCTAATAGCACTCCAAATAACAATTGCGAGAATCATCCAAAATCCAACTTTGAAACCTGCATTTTTATAATGCATTTTATGACTTTTTATATCTTTTCTATAGCTCCAAACCATTAAAATGATAAAAGCGACAACAAAAAAAGCTGCAAAAATTAATTGACCTTTGGTAAACATAAAATTGTATTTTTATGCAAATTTACGAATTAAAAGAAGAATTATATTATATAAACAACAGAAGAACTAAGCTTGTTTATCGAGCTTTAAAATAACTATTTAGATATGAAAAAACGAATCGCCGCAGTACATGAATTTCACACTGCATTTAAATTAGGGATGAACAATACACCAGTTGCGCATATTGGTGAAGATAGAAATATGTTGCGTTTTAATTTGATGAAAGAGGAAAATGAAGAATATTTAGAAGCTGCACAGAATAGTGATTTGGTAGAGGTTGCAGATGCTCTTGGTGATATGCTATACATTTTATGTGGTACGATTATAGAGCACGGGATGCAAGATAAAATTGAAGAAGTCTTTAATGAAATACAACGTAGTAATATGAGTAAGTTAGGGAAAGATGGAAAACCAATTTACCGTGAAGACGGAAAAGTGTTAAAAGGACCCAATTATTTTAAACCAAATATTGCTGAGATTTTAGAGGAGTAAGTATAGGAAATATAATTACTGAAATATTTTTCAACCCGACTTATCTGTCCGATTGAAATTCTCATTGAGAAAAGAAACATTTTTAAAAAAAACAGGTATTTATACCTGGGTACAAATACCTGTTTTTTACATAGATTTGTGTAACATTTTAAAGGTTTTTACTACTTATAAGTATACAGTCTAAATAAAATGTACAGATGGGAAAATTGAAAGAGATAAAAGAGAGATTTAAAAAGTTCTATACCTGTGAAGTTAGAACTTTTAAAATGATTTTAGGAATACAATAAAGAATTACAATTCGTAATTCTGTCCTTCAAAAGCAAATCGAAAACCTAGGTTTTCGATTTGCTTTCTTTCTTTGCTATCCTTTTGTAGTGCTGGGTTTGTGTGATTAAAATGAATAAAGATGACTTTATTTTTTGTTGCTATAGATTCGTTTTTAAACAAGTTTATTGTTTCTTGAATAAATGGATGCGGAACTTCGGTCATCGCTCTTTTTACTTCGTTCTGATTAAAAAAAGTAGCATCTAAAAATGCATAATCAACTTTTTTTACTTCTTCAATAATACTTTTTTTCCAAGTATTCCATTTGTCAATATCTGGGATAAATAAGGCAGTTTTTTTAGAGCCTTCAATTTTATAACCTACTGTTTCAGAAAATTCATCTCTATGTGGCACTAAAAAGGGTGTAACTTTTAGTCTGTTGTTTAATACAATTGTAGCGTCGTTTTGTAAATTCTGTATTTCAATATTTTGTAAAGTAATCAGCTGACTCCAAGGGCCATTGGTTTCTAAAAATGATCTCATTTTAGGCATCGCGTATACTTTTGTACCTTTTTTTCCTAATGCTTCTCTACCAAAATACATCAAGCCTGTATAGTGCCCGATATGTGCATGTGTTAAAAACACACCATCAATAATCGAAGATGTCTTTAAATGGTTCTGCTCTAAATCTGCCAATTGTGTAGATATATCTGGAGTAGCATCAAAAATCCATTTTTGTTTATTTTGTTGATCTACCAAGCCTAATGAGACTATTCTTTTCTTAGAGAGAGTTCCGTTGTAATAATTAGAACAACATTCTTTTTGACAACCTATATGTGGGAAGCCGCCATCTTGAGCAGTTCCTAAAACAGTGATGTATTGTTGCGGTTTTTTTGCTTCAATTATTCCTGTTGATTTGTTTTCAGTTTTACAACTGATGCAAATAATTAGTAAAAGTAGAAGTAGTGATTTGAATTTCATTGATTGGTTTTTAGAATTTAAAACTACAAAAAAGCATTTATAAAACTGTTGGAATTTTTTTCCTATTTTAGTAAAAGCTAAATAGTATGAGATATAAAGAGTATAATACCAATAACGTTTTAGAAAAATGCATTCCCATATTCTGGGAAAAAGGATTTAGAGGGACTTCTATTCAAGAAATAGTTAAGGTTACTGGCGTAAATAGATTTTCGTTGTATCATGAATTTCAAAATAAAGAAGGGATTTTATACAACGCTTTAAAAATATATCAAGAAAGATATGGAGATGTGAAGTTTGAAATTTTAAGTAAAGAGGGTGAATTACCAGCTATTTTACAAGAATTTTATTTGTCGTTTTTACAAAGTAAAGAAAAACACAAAGGCTGTTTTTATATTCATATAGGAACAGAATTGGCAGATGATGATCCAAAGATTAAAAGCTTAATTAAAGACTATTTATCAAGATTAGAGTCAGTCCTAATTAAACGATTATCAATTGAAGAAAAAACAAAAAACAATCCAGCATTCTATGCAAGACATTTAGTTGCGTTGTTTTGTACATCCATGAGTTTTTGTTTGATTCATTCAGAAAAACAAAAACAACATCATATTGCAAACGGAATTGAAGTAATCCTTACTAAAAAAATCAATTATGCCACAGGTACTTAATCAATCTTACGATCAATTGGTAGAAAAAGCCCAAGAGCTCTTTTGGACTCAAGGTTACAAAGGAGTAACTGCGAAAGAGCTGGCTGCTTATTTAGACGTGAGTACATCGGTTATTTATAACAAGTTTACAAAAGACATGTTGTTTATGGATTCATTAGGGTATTATACGTCAAACTATTCCGACCCATTTTTAAAACAACTGAGAGAAACTACAGAAGGATTAGATTCGTTAAGAGATTTTTTTTATGCATTGATTGATGCGCTGTTAGATAAAACATTTCCTAAAAGTTGTTTGATGGTAAATACTGTGGTTGAAATGCGAAATGCGAACCAAGAAATTACTGATGTATACCAGCGTTATTTCGAGACGCTCACCAATAGTTATAAAGTTGTTTTGGATAAAGCCATTGGATTGGGGCAAATTAAATACCCAGAAAAGAAAAACGAATATGCTGAATTCTTATTAGGAGTCATTTTTTCTATGAGTATTTTATATAAAATTCAACCGAAAGAACAACTTATAGAGTTTATAGATGAACAGCTTTCGTTTATAGAATAACTTATTTCAGAACGCTATTTTTTATTCCTGTTTCAACTATATATAAATTTGGGTTATCAATAACTTAAAAATTAAAATCATGTCAGAAGTAGTCGTAAACAAAACAATCAATGTATCAGCAAAAGAAGCGTGGAGTAAATTATCGTCTTTTAGAGGAATAGAAGAATTTTCTCCAATTGCTAAATCAGAAACAACTGGAGAAGGTGCAGGAGCCACACGTGTCTGTTATATGCCAGATGGAGCCGCTATTTATGAAACGTTAAATAGCGTAGATGAAAATAATATGGAGTTTGAATATGAAATCAATAAAGGTCCTTTTCCTATTACACGTTATATAAGTACAGTAAAAGTTGAAGCAATTGATGCTGCAAGTACAAAAATTACTTGGGGTTGTGAGTTTGATTCTGCCCCTGAGGCAGAAGCAGAAATGACGCAGGTTTTTGAAGGATTTTACAATGTAATTATTGATAGTTTAGAAGGAGTGCTACAAAACTAAAAACCGAAATAAAAATAAAAAGCATCAACTATTTGTTGATGCTTTTTTATATAATTATTTAAAGAATAATTATAGGGTTACTCTCCATCCATAAGGATCTTCTACTTTATTTGTTTGAATATCTGTAATGTACTTTTTCAATTGAGAAGCAAAAGTATTCTCAAATTCTGGTAAATCAAAATCTTCATTTTTAAAACCAAAACCAGCAATTGGAGAAATAACAGCTGCTGTTCCAGCACCGAACATTTCTTTTAAACTTCCGTCTTTAGCAGCAGTAACAACTTCTGTTACTGTAATCTTACGCACTTCAACGTTTATGTTTTTATCTCTTGCTAATTGTAAGATACTTTTACGTGTAATTCCGTCTAAGATTCTGTCAGAAGTTGGACTTGTAATTAATGTGTCGTTGATGCGAACAAAAATATTCATTGCGCCAGCTTCTTCAATATACTCATGTGTATTGTCGTCTGTCCAAATTACTTGATTATACCCTTTTTCTACAGCTAATTGTGTTGGGTAAAACTGAGCAGCATAATTACCACCAGCTTTAGCAAAACCAACGCCTCCATTTGCAGCACGTGCATATTTTTCTTCAATCAATACTTTTACTTTTCCAGAGAAATAAGCTCCAGAAGGTGCCGTACAAATAATTAATTTATATTCGTCTGCTGGTGATGCATGAAAACCATTTCCTGAAGCAAACATAAACGGTCTAATATATAAAGAGCTTCCATCTTGAGTAGGAATCCAAGCATTATCAATTTCTAATAATTTCTTTAATCCATCCATAAAGATATCTTCAGGAACTTGAGGAATTACTAGTCTTTCTGCAGATTTATTTAAACGTTTATGGTTGTCTAAAGGTCTAAATAATAACGTGTTATTGTTTGTGTCTTTGTAGGCTTTCATTCCTTCAAAAATAGATTGTCCATAATGGAAAATCTTAGCAGAAGGGTCTAATTGAATTGGAGCATATGGTTGAATCGTTGAATTCTGCCATTTCCCATCTTTATAATCACATACAAACATGTGATCAGAAAGAATACTTCCAAATGGTAAATTATTAAAATCTACTGTATCAATTTTAGAATTCTTAGTTAATTCTATCTTTATATTTGAACTCATAATAATGCTGCTTTAGAAGGTTCAAAGGTAACCATTTATAGTGCGATTAACATATGTTAAGCAGTGTTTTGTTGTTTAAATTGCTACATTTGTATTAAATTTGTTAAAAAAATAAAAGATGAAAAATGTATTAAAAGTTTGCTTGATTTTCTCATTAGTATTTACTGCTTGTAAGGAGAATAAATCAATTGAAAAAGAAGTAATTAAAGATGATGATGCTACGAGTTATGCTTCTTTTGGAGAGAAAATCACTTCAGAGAAGACAATTGATGCTCAAACAATGCTTAAAAAGTTTAAAGGTTTAAAGAAAGGAGATACACTTACTATAAAGTTTACTTCTAAAATAAACGAAGTGTGTTCAAAAAAAGGCTGTTGGATGAAGTTAGATTTAACTAACGGAACAGAAACTATGGTTCGTTTTAAAGACTACGGATTTTTTATGCCGTTGGATGCTAATAACAAAGAAGTAATTGTAAATGGTAAAGCATTTGTTACAGAAACATCTGTAAAAGATTTGCAACATTATGCTGAAGATGCAGGTAAAACTAAAGAGGAGATCGCTATGATTACAGAACCTAAAGTTGAGTTTGCTTTTGTTGCAGATGGTGTTTTGATGAAGAAGTCTAAATAATAGGTTTTATCCATTTAAAGATAATGAAAAGAGAAATACGCATAACTTCTGATGGATCTTCAACGATACATTTACCAGATTGGAATGAAAATTATCATTCTACACATGGAGCTATACAAGAAGCAAAACATGTATTTCTAAAACATGGATTCAAGCCTGTTTTATTACCAACTATTTCTATTCTTGAAATAGGTTTTGGAACAGGGTTAAATTGTTTTTTAACGCTGTTAGAAGCAGAGAAAAATAATATTTATATAGATTATGTAGGGGTAGAAGCGTATCCGGTTACAGAAGAAGAGGCAAGACAATTAAATTATGTTTCTGAATTGAAAGAGGAAGAAAATCAAACAGTTTTTGAGATGCTTCATAGTGTTTCTTGGGAAGAGAGTCATCTGATTTCCAAAGGGTTTTCTTTGGAGAAAAGACAGCAATTTTTTAAAGATATAGAAGATGAAAATTGTTTTGACTTGGTGTATTTTGATGCTTTTGGTGCAGAACACCAACCAGAATTATGGACAGTTACTATTTTTAGAAAAATGTTTAAGGCTATGAGAATTGATGGAATTTTAGTAACTTATTCCGCAAAAGGAAGTGTGCGAAGAGCCATGCAAGAAGTTGGCTTTAAAGTTGAAAGACTAGAAGGACCACCTGGGAAAAGAGAAATGTTGAGAGCAACTAAAATTGATAGTAGTATTTAGTTTTCTAAATGCTTTTTGTAAACAAAATTAATAGAAAGGAAAATGAAATTTAGAAGGATTAAAGAACGTAAAAAAGCAAAACCACAAAAAGGGATTTTCTTGGTTATCTTGCTAATTATAATAATTTACTTATTTATGAATGCAGAAGGGTTTGTAACTAAGTTGCTAAGCTAATTACTTTTTAAAAGTTCTTCCTTTCCATTTGTAGTTGCTGAAAAGTGATTTCAGAACGATTAACAATGTAAAGTAAGGATATATAAAGCTACTAAATAAATAGCTAGAAAAGGTGAGTTTTTGTTTGTAGAAACTAGAGATTCTTTCAAGAAGTAAAAAGTCAAAAAATAATTTCATTAAAAAGTAACTTATTGCAGATGTAGCTGTTATAATTTCATAATAGACCAGCAATGGAGAAAATGCAATAATACAGTTTCCGACTAAAATAAGTATACCAATTAGTTTGCCGAAAATAAGATTATAGTTAGACGTTTTTGAAGCCCAACGTACACGTTGATTTATTAATTCATTAAACGTGTTTACAGGAAATGTTTTTACAATAGCTTCATTAGATTTTAAGTAGCTTACTTTGGATTTATCAAATTGCAAGAATTTTTCTAGTAAGAAGATATCGTCTCCACTTGCAATTGAATTGTTGTTCTTAAATCCATTTACTTTTTTGAATACACCTTTTTTGTATGCTAAATTAGCACCATTACATAGAAATGGGTTTCGCAATCCAAATCCACTTATAGTTGATGCCTGTAGACTTAAAAAATCTAAGACTTGAAATTGATGAAGAAATGAACTATTCGAAATATAAGTTACAGGAGCAACAATCATATTGCACTCATTTTGTTGAATGTAGCTGTCGATTGTTTTTAACCAGTTTTCAGATAAAATACAATCGGCATCAGTTGTGATAATCCATTCGTTCCTTGCCGTTTTTAAAGCGGTTGTAATAGCATCTTTTTTTGGTGAATTAGAATTTCTTGAGTTTTTTATAATTGAAGTGCTTGGTCCAGCCTTTAGACTATGCTCTAAGTGGTAATTAATAACCTCAATCGAATTGTCTGTAGAATCATCATCCACAAAAATAAATTCGAAAAGGTGTTTTGGGTAATTGATGTTTTCTATAGAGTTTAAAAGAGCAGGTAAACTACCAGCTTCATTTCTAAACGGAATTACAATTGAAAATTCAGTCTTAGCATCCGTTTCTGTTGAGGTAAATTTTTTCACTTTCTCAAAACCATGAGCAAAAATTGCAATGGTAATCAGATAAATGAAGAAGAGAATACTAATAACAATCATTTTTAAGATTCAAAGAGTTTATCGGACTTAAATGTAAGTACAAAATAACTCCCAACAATACTAGGAAGCACAAAATTGAAAACCCACATTATAAGTACTATAGATAAAATAACAACTTCATTGCAATTGAAAAAAGAAAATACCCAAATTGCAATAGAGCCTTTAATAACAACATCAAAAAGTGACAACATCGGAATGATAGATGCTAGTAAATACATTGTAAAAATGGAAAGTATTGCTTCTGAATATAAAATATCTACATTAAAAAGAACTACTAAAAAATAGAACTGATGTGAAAATATTAAATATCTGATGATAGAACACAAACCAACTTTAGCTGTTACAGAATTTGGAATTTTAGAAATAAAATTCATCAATGATTTTAAAGAATACCCTTTAATAGAAACCTCTTTTTTATAAAAAAAACAACATAGAATAACAAGTGCAATTGATGTTAGTCCAATTGTTAAAAATATAGATTTGTTGGGGATTGTAATATTAAAATTAAATATGAAAAACGAAATACCAACTACTCCAAAAATCATTGTGGTACCCAATTGAAAAAGGTTTCCAACTAAATTTAAAATCAGCACTTGCTTTCTTAATGGTTTTTTAAAGTAGATGGCTTTAGCTCCATATTCTCCAATTCGGTTTGGCGTAATTAAAGAAACAGTTAACGAGGCTAAACTTTGAATAATCGCATTTGGAAAAGAAGTTTTTCGCGAGTGATTGGCTAATAAGTACCACTTATTGGATTCGAAAAGCCAATTTAAAACACTAAAAATGAATAAAAAAACAATATTTTTTGTTGAAAAAAGGCTTGCTTGGATTGATTTTGAGTAAAAATCAGAAAATGACAGTTGGTTGTTCTGAGTCAGTTTTGTATACATAAAATACCCACAGCCAATAACTATAAAAAGTTTTATACTGAGCGCTAATAATTGCTTAGTTTTGTGAGTAGGCGATTTTTGCATTGATGCAAAGAAAACAAATTTAAATGAATTGTCTTTTCAAAGGAATGTGAGAAATCTAAAAATAAGATTTCTCAATCCTTCCTAATTTCGGAATGACATATCAACTTTAAGTAAGTGAAAGTAGAAAAAATTATATTAGGTATTGATCCAGGAACAACCATTATGGGTTTTGGATTGATAAAAGTTGTAGGAAAAAAAATGGAATTCATTCAAATGAATGAATTGATGCTAAAAAAATACGACGATCACTACCTAAAACTAAAGCTGATTTTTGAAAGAACCATCGAATTGATAGATACATATCATCCAGATGAAATTGCAATTGAAGCACCTTTCTTTGGGAAAAACGTGCAATCAATGTTAAAACTAGGAAGAGCTCAAGGAGTTGCCATGGCTGCGGGCTTATCTCGTGAAATTCCGATTACAGAATACTTACCAAAGAAAATTAAAATGGCAATTACGGGTAATGGAAATGCAAGTAAAGAGCAAGTAGCTTTGATGTTGAAATCTTTATTAGATTTAAAAACCTTGCCAAAAAACTTAGATGCAACTGATGGATTGGCAGCAGCGGTTTGTCATTTTTACAATTCAGGAAAAGTAATTGGAGGAAAAAATTATACTGGTTGGGCAAGTTTCGTGAAACAAAATGAGAAACGGGTTAAAAAATAACTGCCAACTGAAACTTTAAACTGGAGACTAAAAATGGCCGGAATCTACATTCATATACCTTTTTGTAAGCAAGCATGTTTTTATTGCGATTTTCACTTCTCAACTTCCTTAAAAAAGAAAGATGAGTTGATTTCTTGTTTGATAAAAGAAATTGAAATTAGAAAAGAAGAATTGCAAAATGAGACTATTGAAACCATTTATTTTGGTGGTGGAACTCCAAGTTTATTAACTATTGATGAAATTCAATCCATAATAGACACAGTTTATGCGAATTACAAGGTAACTGGAGAACCAGAAATTACATTAGAAGCAAACCCAGATGACTTGTCTAGTGATCAAATAATCCAGTTATCTAAAAGCCCAATCAATAGATTAAGTATTGGGGTGCAATCTTTTTTTGAAGAAGATTTGAAAAGTATGAATCGCGCGCATAACACAAACGAAGCAAAGAATTGTTTATCTATGGCGACACGCCATTTTGATAATATTACTGTAGATTTAATTTATGGAATTCCGAATATGACAAATGCTCGTTGGAAAGAAAACTTGCAGATTCTTTTCGATTTCGGAATTAGTCATATCTCGAGTTATGCCTTGACTGTAGAACCAAACACGGCATTGGACAGCTTTATTGCTAAAGGAAAATACCCGCCATTAGATGAGGAGTTGGCAAAGCAGCATTTTGAAATTCTGGTAGAAGAAACTCAAAAACAAGGATTTATTCATTATGAGATTTCTAATTTCGGAAAGCCGGACTATTTTTCTAAGCACAATACAAGTTATTGGCAAGGGAAGAAATATATTGGAGTTGGCCCTTCTGCACACTCATTCAATAGAACACATAGAAGCTGGAATGTTGCCAATAACGCTAAGTATATAAAATCATTGCAAGAAAATAAATTGCCAAACGAAATTGAAAAATTGTCAATTAACGATCAATTCAATGAATACATCATGACAGGTTTACGCACAATTTGGGGTGTTTCATTATCTAAGATTGAAAGTGAATTCGGAATCGATTTTAAAAGTCAGCTATTAAATGGTGCAGAAAAATTTATTCAAGAAGGGTTATTGGTTGTGACTTTGAGCGATTTTGATGAAAATCAAAACGGTATTGAGAAGTTAAAAACTACTAAAAAAGGTAAGTTTTTAGCAGATGGTTTAGCAAGTGAATTGTTTAGAATTTAGTTATATTTGAACTTATAGTATTTCAATGAAGAGATACTGAAACACGTTCAGTATAAATGCTAGCAGCAATAAAATACAATACAAAGAATTACAAAATAGATTTTACAAAACCAATCGATATTTCTATTGCAATAGATGTCTCTAAGCAAAATGTGAACGCTTGGTATGTTGATGGCCCTAAGATTTTTCCTGAAGATTTTGAAGGACAAAAAATCAAGGTTTCTGAAGGTGCAGCAGTGAATTTTAATAATATAGAATTCAATCCACACTCACATATTACACATACAGAATGTGCAGGACACATCACAGAAGAGGTGCATTCTGTAAATCAGAATTTAAATCAATATTTCTTTTTAAGTGAAGTAGTAACCATTGCACCAACTCAAATTGAGGATGATTTTGTAATTACAAAAAAGCAATTGCAATTTGTGTTAGGGAATAAAAAAAGAGATGCAATTGTAATAAGAACGCTTCCTAATTTAGCTGATAAAAAGTCAGCACAATATTCAAATACCAACCCACCATATATATTAGAAGAAGCGGTAATTTATTTAAGAGAGAAAGGAATCAAACATTTATTAATCGACTTGCCTTCTGTAGACAGAGAAAGTGATGAAGGGAAACTACTTTCTCACAATGCATTTTGGAATACCGCAGGAAAATTGCGTTTAGATGCTACGATTACCGAATTCATTTTTGTGCCAAATACTGTAGAAGATGGAACATATTTTCTGAATTTAATGATTGCCCCATTTGAGAATGACGCGAGTCCGAGTAAACCAATTTTATATGCATTAGTGTAAAAATGAAAAGAATATTAAAAATTGAAGAGTTAGCAATATTAGGATTTTCTATCTTTCTATTTAATCAGTTGTCGTTTGATTGGTGGTGGTATTTAGTGCTTTTTTTCTTGCCGGATTTAGGTTTTTTAGGGTATGCAATAAATACTAAAGTAGGTGCTTTTTTATATAATATTTTGCACCATAAAGGAGTTGCGATAAGTGTGTATTTTATAGGAGTGTATTTAAATGATGAGTATTTTAAATTGATAGGAATTGTGTTTTTTGGGCATGCCGCTTTTGATAGGGCTTTAGGTTATGGGCTAAAATACACTGATAGTTTTAACAATACGCACTTAGGTAAAATAGGTAAAAAATGATCACCATTTCAACAGATAATTCTAAACTACAGACAGCATTAATTCATCAATTTTTAACCAATTCTTATTGGGCGAAAGGAAGAACTATGGCGCAAGTACAAACAACAATTGATAATTGTTTGTGTTATGGGATTTATAAAAATGATATTCAAATTGGTTTTGGTCGTGTAGCAACAGATTATGCTGTTTTTGCATATATCATGGATGTTTTTGTGTTGCCAGAATATCAAGGAAAGGGGTATTCTAAAAAATTAATGGAAGCTATTGTAAATTCGAAAGAACTGAAAGATTGCAAAACCTGGATGTTAAAGACATCAGATGCTCATGGCCTATATAAACAGTTTGGGTTTACGGAATTGAAAAATTCTGATATCGTTATGGAGCGGTTGCTAAAGTAATAACTTAAAGAAAATCACATCAAATTTAAAGCTCGTTTCTGAATCTTTCTTCTTGTACTAAATTGATTTAGTATAAGTTTTAAATATTAGCGTAGTGTGTTTCAGTGCCTTATGAAACAAGAAGGTGTTTGTTCGATTTTTAATGAAACATTTCAATTTTCATGTCGTCTTTAGTGTAAAAAAAACAAATGAGACTAATATTAAGTTTGGTATTGTGTTTTTGTTTCTTTAGTTCATTTTCTCAAGATAACAGCACAAAAAAAACATCAAAAATTGACCTATCGAAAATAAATACTTTTAAAAATGATACGCTGATAATTGTAAATAGTAATAAAGAAAAAAAATACTACCATCCATACATTCTTTTTATACCTAAAGGAACTCCGAAAAACCAATTGACACGCTTGTTAGTAGAGCCAAACAATACAGGTATACTATCTGATTCTTTATCTGTCCATAAAAAATCTGCGATAAAATTAGCTTCAGTCAGTTCAATAGGTAATAACATTTCTACAGAGCTAAAGATTCCGTTATTGGTGCCAATTTTCCCTAGACCAGCTTCACAACCTTTAATGTATACACATGCGTTAGATAGAGATGTGATGTTGGAAAAAAACAACAAATTAGAGAGAATGGACTTGCAATTGATTGCCATGATTAGAGATGCTCGAATACAATTAATAGAAAGAAATGTTTTAGTTCGTGATAAAATTTTCATGAATGGCTTTTCTGCATCGGCAACATTTACAAATCGGTTTTTGTTTATCCACCCAGAAATAGTTGAGGCTGCTGCAATGGGAGGATTCAATGGGGAGTTAATGCTTCCTTTAAAAAAGCATGAAAATAAAGAATTCGATTACCCACTAGGAATCAACGATTTTGAAAAGATATTTGATAAGAAATTCAATCAAAAAGACTATCAAAAGATTCCGCAATACATTTATATGGGCGCTTTAGATGATAATGATGCCGTACAATTTGATGATGCTTACAATGAAGATGAACGTACTATCATAAATTCAACACTTGGTAGTGACGTACAAGAAAGATATAAAAAGTGCCAAAATATTTATGCTAAAAATAATATTTCAGCAAAATTTCAGACCTATGAAAAAGTTGGACATTGGACTACATCAAAAGTAAACCTTGATGTGATTCTATTTTTCTTAAAAGAATTAAAAAACAACAATTAGTATCAATGAAAATCATCCAATCAATAGCGTTTTAAGAATGTCCTAAAATTACAAAAAGTAGAGATTATTATACTAGAGAAAGTTGTAATAATCTAATTAAATTGCGCAATAATTCTAAATGATTAACTGGCTTTAAGAGTCGGGTGTTTATAATAAATAAGGAGAATAAGGAGGCTAATAAATAGTGTCAATATTCTGCTTATTTTTTTGTTAAAACAATATTATTTAGATTAGAAAAAAGAACACTAAAAAACTAAATTGAACTAAATAATTAAATAAAAAAAATGAAAAAAAACTACATTATTATCCCTCTTTTAATTCTATCTCAAGTAATTCAGTCTCAAACCATAGATATCCCAGATTTAAATTTTAAAAACGCACTGCTTTACACATTAAGTGTAGATACTACTGGAGATGGTGTTTTTAATTCAACTATAGATACTAACAATGACTCTAAAATACAAGTTAGTGAAGCTGAAGCTGCATTAGGACTTGATGTTGGGGTCTTTAATATTTCTTCTTTAGAAGGAATTGCCTCTTTTAAGAACATTGAAATATTGTATTGTGATTATAATAATTTAACGAGTATAGATATATCTCAAAACACAAAGCTTAAATTTTTTGAATGCACTGTAAATCAATTAACAAGCTTAGATATCTCAAAAAACACAAACCTTGAAGAGCTATATTGTAATTCAATCAGCTTAACAAGTTTAGACGTTTCACAAAACCCGAATCTTAAGGTTTTAGAATGTGCCCATAATCAGTTAACTACCTTGGATGTTTCTAACAATCCTAATCTTACATCTGTAAGATGTTTCAATAATAAATTAACGAACCTTAATCTAAAAAATGGTAACAATACTATATTAGTGAAAATTGATGCAAAAAATAATTCAGACTTAACATGTGTAAAAGTAGATGATGTTGATGCCTCTAGTATTAAAAGTGATTGGATTAAAGACAGTACTGCGAGTTATAGCGAAAGTTGTGGCGTATTGGGGAATGATGATTTTGAAAATGACATTCAAATAATATGTTATCCAAATCCTGTAAAAGACTTTTTACATATTAAAACTACTAATGCAGTTGATATAAAAACGATCAAAATTTATGACACAGTAGGGAACTTAGTAATGGAGAGTAAGTCAAATTTCAAACAGTTAGATCTCTCTAATTTAAGTCAAGGAGTATTTTTCGTGATTATTGAAACTGCCAATAGTAGTTTTACTAAGAAAATAGTGAAAAAATAGTTCAATACTAATGATTAAAAAAAACAGCTTATTTGTTCTTTCAGTCCTGTTGTTATGTAGTTGTTCTAAAAATGATGAAATAATAGTTGATCCAGCTGAAGGAACAATTAAGACTGTTTATACGCTTCCTGTTGTAGTACATGTTATACATTCTGGTGAAGAAATTGGATCTGGTTATAATATATCTAAAGAGCGAGTAATTGATCAACTAAAGACTTTAAATGATGATTTTAGAAAGAAAGAAGGTACACTAGGGGATAATGCACATCCATTAGGTACCGATGTGAAAATCGAATTTAAATTAGCAGAAATAGATCCTCATGGAAATTCGACTGATGGAATAAATCGAGTGGATTTAAATGATGTAATTATTGATACAAACAGTGATTGGTTTTTTGATAATCTTCCGTATTACGGATATTGGAACAAACAGAACTATATAAATATTTGGGTCTATCCTTTTAAGCCTAATATCATTTTAGGGCAATCTTCTGTGCCTTTTGTAGATTTACCAGGCCTTAATGATGCAGATCCGGATGGAACAACTGGAATACTGATTACAACACCTCATTTTGGTGCTTCTGATATAGTAGGTGGTTCAAATTTAGGAAGAACGCTTACGCATGAGATGGGGCACTTTTTAGGTTTAGAACATCTTTGGGGGAGAACTGAAAATGCTGGCTGTTTAGATTTTGATGATTATTGTGAGGATACTCCTGCTGTATCTAAAAGGACTGGGAATTGTGATGGAGCATCAACAACTTCATGTGCTGGAGAAACTGTCTTGACTCAGAACTATATGGATTATACGAGTGATGCTTGTATGAATATGTTTACTAGAGATCAAGTATTAAGAATGCGTTATGTATTAGAAAAGAGTTCCGTTAGAAATTCCTTGATAACGGCACCAGTAATCAACAGGTAGCTAAATGCATGCAAAAATAATTAATGAGTGAGATGAGTAGTATAGCTGACAAAAATCAAATTATCTCTATTGAAAAAGAGCTGTTAATTGCAATGAAAAATTGTGATGTTCTAAAATTAAACGAATTAATTCATGATAACTTACTCTTTAGTATACCTAATGGGCAGTGTGTGACTAAGGCAATGGACTTGGAAGTATATAGTTCGGGGAAAATGAAGATTGATGAAATTTCTTCAAGTGAACAAGAAATAAATTTGATTGGAGACAATGCAGTAGTTTCGGTAATTATTGAAATGAAAGGTATGTATTTTGACCAAGTTTTTGATGGGAAATATCGGATAAACAGAGTTTGGAAATTGGTTAATAATAAGTTGACTGTTATAGCGGGAAGTAGCATTCAGTTATAAAATTATGTTATTTTTTTAAAAAATAATAGAAACTTGAAAAGAGGATTATTCCTTGTAGATCATTCAAGTAACGTTATTGGGTAATCAGGCAGGAAAAAAGTAGTAGATTTGAATTGTTTTTTTTATTTCCACTAACCACTAACCATGCACATAGAACAGCTAAGAGAATATTGTATTGCAAAGAAAGGAGTCACAGAACACTTTCCGTTTGATGATGTTACACTAGTGTTTAAGGTGATGGGAAAAATGTTTGCCTTGGTTGGATTAGATTCTTGGGAAAAAGGGGAAACCAACATTAATTTAAAATGTGACCCTGATTGGGCAGAAGAACTACGTGGTGAATACGAAAGTATAAATGCTGGTTGGCACATGAGCAAGAAACATTGGAATACAGTTACTCTAAATAATGATGTTTCTGATACTTTTACATTTGAGTTAATCAATCATTCCTATGATATGGTGGTAAAAGGAATGACCAAGAAATTAAAAACCGAATTAGAGAATCTTTAATTTAACATGCGATATTTAGAAGGTGTAATTCCTTTATTATCTTTAAACTTTCTATTGAAATTCGAAATGTTTTTAAATCCAGATTTTTCTGAAACTTCAGCAATCAAAGCATCATGGTTTTTTAATAAACGACATGCATGTTCAATGCGAACTTCAATCAAAAATTGAAAATACGTTTTATTAGTTCTCTGTTTAAAATATCGACAAAAAGCATTCGGAGTCATATTAGAAATTCCTGCAATGGTGTCTAAATCAATTTCCTTGTTAAAGTTGTTCATGGTAAATTCCATGATGTTACTCATGCGTTTTCCTTCATTGTCAGAATACTTTTTTTGATATATGAATTTTGACAACGGATTGATTTCTGCATTCAATAATTCATTTACGATTTTCAAGAAAATAATAAACCGCTCAAAGTTTGATGCTTTTTTTAAAGACGAGAACAGTGCTGAAATTTCAGTTTTATTACTCGTTACAATTCCACCAGATTCACTGATCTTAAATAGCTTTTGCATTTCTGCAAAATCACCTAACTCAAAGAACTCTTCCCCAAAAGATGTTTTGGTAAAGAACAAGGTTTTCATAAGTGAAGTTTCAAAGTTGGAAGTATCGCTTTTAAATACATGTGGTAAATTACTTCCAATAATTAAAATATCCCCGATTTTATATTCATTAATAGAGTCTCCAATAACCAAACTTCCTTCACCTTTTACAATTGCACATAACTGAATCTCTTCATGTTGATGTAGTTTATCATAAAAAATTTCACCTTCATCTTCTTGATAAATTAAGGCAACATCTTTAGATTTTGGTATCTTAAAAGGTAAAACTTTCATTCTCTAATTGTTAGTAATTGCGCAAATGTATGCTAAAATTCACTATAAAGTAAATTTAATTTGTAAATTAGAGTTAAAAAAGTATCAGTAGTCGTTAAAATTGAGTAATTCTATAACTAAGAATTGCCCTAGCTTTGTAAAAAAATATATATCACAATGAGTATACAATGGAATGGCGTAATGCCAGCCGTCTTTACATGGTTGAAAGAGTCAAAATCAGGTTCTCTTGAAATTGACCTTGAAGCAACACAAAAACAGGCTGCAGGTATTTTAAAAGCTAAAGGAAAGGGAGGAAGCAGAATGAGCGGACTTGTCGGTTCTGGAACTCTGGGTGAGAATAGCTACCTGAGCACCAAGCAGCGTCTTTCCTTACTTAAATCCCTTTCTGAAGTTGCTAAAGAATACAATGTCCCGTTGATTAGCGGAGCAGCAGCAGAAACTAAGGAAGAACTTGCCAAAATCGTTGAAGGACTTGCAACAGTTGGAGTTGATACAGTCATGGTCATGCCACCAAAAACTAAGGCGGTTCCTTCTGAAAAAGAAATGTATGAGTACTATGCACTTTCTGAAGCAACTGCAAAAGATGTAGGCCTAACAATTATGCCTTATAACAATCCTGATGCAGCTGGTTATCATGCGCTCTCAACAGACCTTCTTAAAAAACTTTCTGTTCTTCCTAAGGTAACAGCTCTTAAAATATCCACTATAGATGTTTCAATTATTGAATCCTTGGTGTTAGAGAACAAAGATTTAAAAGTTTTGGCAGGAGTAGACACAGTCACTGTATTTGCAGGACTCGCTGGAGCAAGTGGAGGGATTACAGGTGTAGGTACTATCTTCCCAAAAGCAAGTGTTACTATGCAGGAGTATGTTTTAAATGGAGAATGGGCTGAGGCAAACAAAATTTCTCAGGCTTTAAATTCATTATCGTATCTGGATGCTCAGCCGTTGCTTATGGAATATCTTAAGCTTGCTATGGGAATACATCATAATGATGTTGCTGGAGGACTTCGTACCTTTGGTAAGAAATTAACTCAACAGCAAATTGATGATGTTCGTGCAAGATATATTCTGGCAAAAGAAAGACTTGAAGTTCTGGACTTAATAGGTTAAACATTTAAAATATTCAAAAGAAGCAGCTTACAAACCAGTAAATTTTAAAAAAACATTTAAAAAATAAGTAAGGATGCCGCTTCAATCCTTAACACAAATAGAAAACATGTTAGAAATTAGACCTACATGCGAACATTGTAATAAATCATTGCCATTTGATTCTCAAGAGGCAATGATTTGTACGTTTGAATGCACCTATTGTAAAGACTGTGTAGAAACAGTATTGCAAGATGTATGTCCAAATTGTGGAGGTAATTTCACACAAAGACCAATCAGGCCAGAAGCCTTATTAGAAAAATATCCAACATCAACAAAAGTGATATTTAAACCCGTTGATATTACATCACATTTAAAAAGAATCCAATCAAAATGATAACAGGAAAAAATTATGTAGGAAATACACTTTCTGCAACAGGAACTAAAACATTTAAAACGTTTAATCCACAAACAAATACA
>Ga0209292_1002148_pt1 | contig 22982 bp, 18 predicted proteins | sample GOMGulsemesocosm_2_FD_184634 | JGI IMG/M metagenome (GOLD analysis project Ga0209292, IMG submission 184634) | Methane-oxidizing microbial communities from mesocosms in the Gulf of Mexico - GOM9C Gulf of Mexico (SPAdes) (version 2) | ecosystem: Environmental > Aquatic > Marine > Cold seeps... | reverse complement strand
TGCAACTGGTGTTGCTTCTGTTGATGATGTGTTAAAAGACAACAAAGTGTTCACCATGTACCCAACAGTTTCAAGTGGAGAATTCACGGTCTTTGCTAAAAACACCTTAGGAAAAGCGAAATTACAACTATTTGATATCAATGGTAGAGAAGTACATTCTCAACAAGTTGACTTTACGCAACAAGAGCGTCAATCTATCTCTGTGAATTTAACTTCTGGAGTATATATTGTACACCTTATAGATGCAAACAATAAAAAAGCAACAAGCAAAGTAATTATTAAGTAGCAAAAAATATTAGTAAAAAAAAGGAGCATATTTTATGCTCCTTTTTTTATTTCATTTAGAATAGAATCTACATCTATTTTTACAATTTTGTGTAATTCTTCAACAGTTCCATGATGGATAAATTCATCTGGAACTCCCATTGTTTTAATTGTGTTTTTATAAAGGTTTTGAGAAGCAAACTCTAAAATACCGCTTCCAAATCCACCCGAAATCGTTCCATCTTCAATGGTAATTATTTTTGAATACGATTTGAAAATGGTATGGAGTAATTTTTCGTCTAAAGGTTTTATAAAACGCATATCGTAATGTGAAACAGAACTGTTCTCATCAAGCTGCTTAATTGCTTCAGACACGTTTTTAGCAATACTTCCAATAGATAAGATAGCAATGCCTTTCCCTTTCCTTAAACAGACTCCTTTTCCTATTTCAATAATAGTAAAAGGTTGCTGCCAATCAATCAAAACACCTTTTCCTCTAGGATAACGGATCGCAATTGGGTTTTTTAACCCTAACTGAGCTGTATACATGATATTTCTTAACTCTACTTCATTTCTAGGAGCACAAATAATTAAGTTTGGTATGCATCGTAAATAAGCCAAATCAAAAACACCGTGATGCGTTGCGCCATCTTCTCCAACCAATCCAGCTCTGTCTAAACAAAAAATTACTGGTAAGTTTTGCAAAGCGACATCATGAATAATTTGATCGTATGCTCGTTGTAAAAAAGTAGAATAAATATTACAAAACGGAATAATTCCTTGCGTTGCCATCCCAGCAGCCAAGGTAACTGCATGTTGTTCTGCTATTCCAACATCAAAAGTTCTTTCAGGAAATTCTTCTAACATAAATTTTAATGAACTACCCGTAAGCATTGCAGGGGTAATTCCAACAATTTTATCATTACCTGTAGCTAATTCAACCAATGTTTTTCCAAATACATCTTGATATTTTATAGGTTCTACCTTTACTTCTTTAGGAATAATTTCTCCGGTTTTACTGTCAAATTTCCCAGGAGCATGATATTGTACCTGGTTTTCCTCAGCTTGTTGCAAACCTTTTCCTTTGGTTGTAATGATGTGTAAGAATTTAGGGCCTTTCACTTTTTTTAATCGAGTCAATTCAGAAAGGATTTCGTCGAAATTATGACCGTCAATTGGACCCGAATAATTAAAATTTAATGCTTTGATAATGTTATTTTGTGCTGCCAACCTTTTATCGGTTTTCACCTTGGTTAAATACTCTTTTAAAGCACCCACAGCAGGATCAATTCCAATCGCATTGTCATTTAAAATCACCAACATATTTGCATCAGAAACTCCGGCATGATTTAAGGCTTCAAAAGCCATTCCACTAGCAATAGAAGCGTCTCCAATAACAGCAATATGTTGCTTTTCTGTTTCTCCCTTTAATTTTGAGGCAATTGCCATTCCTAAGATTGCAGAAATAGAAGTTGATGAATGTCCAACTCCAAAAGCATCATATTTGTTTTCACTTCGATTTGGGAAACCAGAAATTCCATTAAGTTGTCTATTGGTGTGAAAAACATCTTTGCGTTCGGTTAATATTTTATGTCCGTATGCTTGATGACCAACATCCCAAACTAATAGATCGTTTGGTGTGTCAAACAAATAATGCAATGCTATTGTTAGCTCTATGACACCTAAGCTAGCACCTAAATGTCCTTCTTTTGTTGCGACGATGTCAATAATAAAAGCACGCAATTCTTTCGCCAATTCTGGCAATTGACTTGGATTTAATTTTCGTAAATCTTGTGGATTTTGTATTTTATCTAATAACTTTACGGTCATGCAACAAAAGTACGAGTTTTAGAACTCATTTGCTTTTTGTATTATTGAAAAAATATTTTAAAGATGATAAACCCTTTTGACGATACTTATTTTATGAAGAAAGCTTTAGAAGAAGCACAAACTGCTTTTGAAAAAGGAGAAGTTCCTGTAGGAGCAGTCATTGTTTTTAAGGATCAGATCATAGCACGGGCTCATAACTTAACAGAAACCTTAACGGATGTAACTGCTCATGCAGAAATGCAGGCTTTTACAGCAGCAGCAGATTATTTAGGAGGAAAATACTTAAAGGACTGTGTTTTATATGTTACTTTAGAACCTTGCCAGATGTGTGCAGGCGCTAGTTATTGGACACAAATAGGTAAAATAGTGTTTGGCGCATCTGAGCCAGATAGAGGTTTCCAAAATTTAAACACCAAATTGCATCCTAAAACAAAAGTTGTAAGTGGAATTTTAGAAAACGAATGTAGTTTACTTTTAAAACGATTTTTTGTAGAAAAACGAAATTTAAATTAAAAAGCTGCTTCTTTTGAAGCAGCTTTTTAATGAATAAAACAAAGGTTTAGTTTCCTGTAACTTTTACATTGTCTATTTGAAAAGTAGTGGTAACACCTCCATCAGCGCCAACATATCTAAAAGCAACATGAACATCACCAGATAAACAAGAGATGTTTATTGAACCAGATTGTGTAAAACTATTTCCGTAACCAGAACTTGGTCCTTCAGATAAAGCGGCATCCAATTGCACCCAAGTTGCTGTATTGGTATCTCCAGTAAAGTCAGAAGAAACATAAACTGTCATTACTTTTCCGTTATCATATCCAGTATTGGTTTCAAAAGTAAGCTCTTCATCTGTTGTCGTATCTAAATTTATTGCAGGTGAAACTAACCAAACTTCTAAAGGGCTTTCACTACTGTTATAGGCTGATAGTTCTATGATTCTATTACCGCTAGATGATTTCGATTTAAATTTGGTGCTTTTTCCATTGCTATTGATATTGCTCCAGCCGGCAGTAATTAAAGCCGAATTAGATTTTATGTTTTCAAAGTCTTCATTAAAAAGTGTTGTTGAACCTCCAACGATATTCGTTCCACAATCTAAAAAGATAGGATCACATCTATCGGTATGTGTAAATGAAATATTGGAAGGTGTATTGATTATTGCTACCAAAAACTCAGAGGTGTAGTTTTTAGTTAGAATAGCATCAATTATTCCTTTATCAGAAGGAATAATAACGGATTTAAAGCTGGAAAAAGTACTTGTTTGTAATCTGATAGACTTTTGTGTATCACAATCAAAGAGATATCTTAACCCGTCAAATTCGTCATTTGGTTCACCAGAAAAAGACTTTTGTAATTGTGTTTTATCAAACTGAATGTTTTCAAAACGAATAAATGTATTTAAGTTGTTCTCTGTAATTGTAGAAAGGTTTACAATACTAGGCACAATAGTTTCATTTACAGAAGATCTAAAAAGATAGTCTTTTATAGCTGTAGAAGGAATATTACCAACTTTAAAACCCTCTAAATATCCAAGTGTATATTTTCCAAAAATAGCGTTGGTCGGGTTAATCATACTTTGTCCGTCATCATAAGAAACAGATAAACCATCTAGCTTTAGATAGATTTTTTGACCAATGGTATACTCATGATTTAAAGAAGATTTATTGATGAGAATTTCAATTCCAGCTGTTGGATTTTGAGGACTGTCTTGTACAATTAATTTTTTATAAAAATTTCCCGTTGCATCAGTTGAAATAACAAAAGCCTCAACATAAGTTGGGTTATCTGTATGAATGGGAAAGGTGTAAATGGTTTTATTATTGGAATTAAATTCTTGCTGTAAAGCGGTTTTTATTTTAGAAATTGAAGATTGAGCAGTAATGTTTGGCTCTGTTATGGTTAATTCTGGAATGGTAAAACCGCCATCTTTTACACAAGAAATTAGAGTTAAGACCAATACTGTAATAGCAATAATGTGATATGTTTTAGTCGTTTTCATAGTCGTATTTTTTAATAATTTTTTTTAGTAGAAGTTAAAATCTAAAGTTGACATTTATAAAGTAAGTTGCTCCTCTTCCATACCAATATTTAGCGCCAAAAACTGGAGTATTTAACGCTTTATCATCTCGTAATTCTCTATAATTTGCATTTCTTCCTTGTTCAAATCCACCCGTTTTGTACTTGGTGTTTTGAAGATTGCTTACACTTGCAAAAACACTGATATAATAATCATCAATTTTCCAGGATTTCCCTCCAATTAAATTGATAACATCGTAGTTGTTAAATTGTTTTTGTTGTAATAGCTCATTCGCTAAAACAGGATCATAATCGTTAAATGGAATTCCTCCATTATTGGTAAAATTGCTTGTTCTTGTTAACGGAGCAACATCAACATAGGCATGTGAAAAGAAATTTATGGTTGCTCCAATCCACCAATAATTTGGGTCTCTATATTCAAACCCAACAGAATATGCTTGTTGAGGTCCAGCAGCAAGTTTGTAATTTTTTAAGTTTGAGGGTCTAGAATTGAATTGGAACCCTTCTACTTCAGATTTTAACGTTAATGTAGGGTTATTGTCATAGGTATATTGACCAATATTTGCAGCCCCCTTTAATTTAAAGGCAGAAGTTATTTGAGCTTCTACACCTAACTCTACACCAAAATGTTTTTTATCAATTCCTGTTAGTATTTCTTGCACAAATGCAGTGTAATCTGATCCACTACCACCAACTCCATCAGCATAAAAGAAAGAAACTTCTGTAGCGTCTTTAATTTTTGCATAATAACCTGTTGCTTTTGCTTGTAAAATTGGACTTCTAAAGATGTAACTTGCATCCGCAGAGAAGAGTTTTTCACTTGTCAAAAATTCAACAATATCATTATTAACTCTTGAGTTTGAGAATGTATTTCTTAATGTTGGTGCTTTAGTTAAATAACCCACATTTACATCAATTAAATGACGCCCAGTAATCTTATAAGTCGCTCCTCCCTTAACCCCAAAATTTGTAAAAGGTGCTTTTGCAGATTTTCCTAAAGAAGCATTATCAGTTGAAAACTTTCCGTTTTGGTAATATCCTTCACGTTGGTGCGAAGTGTTAGTGATACTAGTAGCAACATAAAAATCTATTGTGTTGTATTTAAACTGTGCTTGAATAAACCCGTTTAGAATAGTTGAAGTTAAGTTAAAGTTGTATTTGAATTTATTTCCAAGAATAACCTCTCTATATGGGTTTTGTAAATCATTTTGTTTCAACACATTTGAGTCAGCAAAACTATCAACATCTAAATATTTTGTCCCACCTAAAAGGTCAGTAACTATTGCAAAATTATCTGAATTTAAATTCCGGTATTGAATAGAAGTATTGAAGGAAATATTTTCATTAATTTCAGTTTCAAAAATCGAATTAACAGTAAGTTGTTTATCGTCGTTTCTATCATCATAAAGCACATAAGTAGCAAAACCTTCATTAAAAGGATTTTGGTTTCCACGATATAAACTTGCCCAATTTAATTGCCCATCGTTTGTGAAATTTTGATGTATTTCATATACATTACTGTATCCATTTCTTACCCCATAGCTTGGCAATTTTTGATAATATGTTGGATCTGGATTAGAACCTCCCAAACGAACAATAGTTGGAATCCCATTAATAGCCCCATCAATTTTAGTCCCGTTATAATCAATCCTACTATTTGCAACTTCTCCAAATTGATAAGCAACATTGGTATTTAAAGATGTTTTATCGTTAATTGTCCAATAATGGTTTAACATTAAAATGGGTTCAACAATTCTTTTTTTACGAGAGTTTCTCATTTTTCCCTGCTGAGATCCCCAATACGAATTGTATTGAATCCCTTTTAAATCATAAACTTCTTGGGTGTTTGCAGAAGATTTCCCTCTTTGATTTGGCGTGTATATAGACGTGAAATTTAAACTATGATGGTCGTTAAATATTTTCTCTACAGAAACAAATATCGAATTTGCATCGTAAGGAGTTCCATCATTAAACCCTTCATTTCCTGCCCTTTTACTAGCAGATACTGTATAAGCCCAGCCACTTTTTAGTACTCCAGAAGAATAGGTTGCCATTATTCTATGCTGGTAACTTCTATTAGAAGAAGCATAAGAAATTCTTCCGCCAGGTCTCGCTTCAGAGGCTCTGACATTTATATTAGTTGAACCTAAAACGCCTCCAAAAGTATAGTTTGACGGTGCAAAACCAGCGCTGAACACTTGGTCTCGTAATACATCATTTAGTCCTCCCCAATTACTCCATTGCGGTCTTCCTGAATAAATTTTATTCATTTCAATTCCATTAATTAATAATGAAGCATTATCAGAATCTAAGCCTCTAATTCTAAAGAAAGAGGAGCTAAATTCAAAAGCAGCAGATCTTAGATAAATATCTTTTGAAGATTGTAGCAATCCAGAGATATTATCTGCTGCTATACTATCGTCATTCAATTCATCATCCGTTAAAGTAATGGTACTTAGATCTTGATCTGAAGAAATATCTTCATAAAAAGAAATGGTTCCTAAATCAATAGTTTTCCCTGTAAGTTGAATTGGAAAATTTTGAGTTTCATAGCCTTTAAAGCTAATTTCTACAATGTAACTTCCAGTAGTTAAATTTTGCAACACAAAAGATCCATTTTCTAAAGTAATTGTGGTTTTTGAAGTTGTTTTTAATTGAACAGAAACACCTGATATTGGTTTTTCTGAATTACTGTCTATTACAATGCCTTTTACAGTGTTCTGAGCCGAAACTCCAAGGTAGAGCAAGCCCAAGAACACAGTTATAATTGTTCTTTTCATAAGCTAATTTTTTCTTTAAATATAACGAATGATTTCTGTAATAACATAATAATCAATGAAATACAGGTATTTTTACCTATGCCTTTTACTGTATATTTGCGGATAAATGAAATTGCTTCATGAAAAAAAATGTATTATTTATAATGTGCGCCTTTTGGGTTCAATTTTCTTTTTCTCAGGAAAAAGAAAAAACATATAGTATTCGAACTCTTGCGTTTTACAATTTAGAAAACCTTTTTGACACGATAAATAACCCAAATAAGAATGATGAGGCGAGTCCGATAATGCAATTGAAAACCAATAAATCTAACGTGTATTGGGACAAGATTGACAAGTTGGCTAGTGCTATTTCTCAAATTGGAGTAGACAAAGCAAAAACATCTCCAGCAATAATTGGAGTTTGCGAAGTAGAAAATAAAGCTGTTTTAGAAGATTTAGTAAAGTCTAAACACCTAAAAAAGATGAATTACGAAATTATTCATTATGAATCTCCAGATAAAAGAGGAATTGATGTTGCTTTGCTGTACCAAAAAAGATACTTTAAACCGATACATCACGAGTCTTTTACTCCTAGTATTTATAGAGATAATTTTAGAGTGTATACAAGAGATCAGTTGTTGGTTTCTGGGTATTTAGACGATGAATTGATTCATGTTATTGTAAATCATTGGCCTTCTAGAAGAGGCGGAGAAGCAGGAAGTAGACCTTTACGAGAAAAAGCAGCCTATCAGAATACAAAAATCATTGAAAAAGTAAAGTTAACAGATTCAAATCCTAAAATCTTTATTATGGGAGATTTTAATGATAACCCCACCAACTCAAGTTTAAAAAATGTCTTACGAGCTAAAGGGAAAAAGAAGGATGTAAAAACAGGAGATGTATTTAATCCGTTTGAAAATTTACATAGAAAAGGTTTTAACACTTCTGGATACAGAGATAACATCAACTTATTTGATCAAATATTAATTTCATCACCTGCTTTAGACAACGGAGAAAAAGATTTTTCTACCTACAAAATGTACAGAGCAATGATTTTTAATAAACCCTTTTTAATTACCAAAAAAGGACGTTATAAAGGCTATCCTTTTAGAAGCTTTTCTAATGGAAATTATATTGGAGGGTATAGCGATCATTACCCTGTGTATATGTACCTGATTAAAGAGAAAAAGGAATAAATTATTAAAACAGATTTTTGTAATTGCAAAATCAGGACATTCATATGATAAAACTTGTATTTTGGAGTTGATGTTTAAACCAATAAATCTCTATAAATAAACAACTTGTCTAAGCTTAAACTTATATGTAAAACCACTGAATAAAAGGCTTGTTTTATTTTTCAATGATACTGCTAACCGGAGTTTCTGCAAAGGCTTTTTCAAACCTAATTTTGTCTTCACCAGTTAAATATTTTTTTGCTAATGGGATGATAGCATCTGGCCCCATTTCTATCCATGGAATAAGATTTTTATCATTGCCATCAGCTTCCATTGCTAGCCAAACGGCTACAGTTAAAGAGCCCCATTTTTTCTTCATAGAACCACGAGATAGATTTTTGTGAAGCCTTGTTTTATCCTCTTCAGATAGATTTTCAGAAGTCTCAATTGTTATAAGACGCTCCGCGAAAATAGGATATAAGGTTTCAAATGTTTTAGCCGACATTTCTGATAATGAATCTCCTTTAGGAAACCATTTTGCAGACATAGATCTATACATTCCAACACCTTCATACATACATTCCCATAAAATACGGTCCTTAAAAGTTTGAAGTTTTAGTGTATTATGTTTTACCCATTCTTTAGACAACAAATGTGTATACTCATGAGAAAATATTCTATCTATTCTATTTGTATTTACTGTTTTAGTGGCAGAACCATAAGCTCTATACAAAGCAGTTAGATCAAAGCAAACTGTTTGGTGCTGATAACTAAATGCATCATCTCCTCCCTGGTTTCCAAGTAAAACGTAGGTAGTATCGTTAACCTTTCTTCCACTAAAAGGGACTTGTAAAGAGTCTCTAAATAAAGCCCATTGATCTGCTCTGGACTTAATGAGTTGGTACCAATCATTTTCCTCTAGAGTTAATGGCTTTTTTATTTTTGATATTGAGTCTAAGTTTTTTTTACTTAATCGATTGGTTAATGCATCCTTCCAGTCGGAAGAAATTTTATCATTTTCTAAACCTAGTTTAATAATAACCGAGTAGTTATTCTTCTTTTGAGAGTCTAATGTGGTTTTTTTTGGAGAATTAGCACAGCCTACAAGTACTAGTAAAAGAGAGCATATTTGAATAGTTGTCTTCATGTTTTTAGTTTTGATTCTTTTATTAGACAACTGATTTTGGAATATATTACAGATTTAATTGTTTTTTTTTATTTGACATCTGTTTTCTGCACTAAATACAATGTTGGTTCCTGTAAATTTGAGTGAATCATACTATTGAGCTTCTCTCCTAGATAAGTGCAAATAATTGATCTAAATGAATTATTGCCTTCGTTGAGATAGCTATTTAATTTCTAAGTCAAGTTGTCTTTTTTCTTCAAATGCTTTTTTATCCATTGACGTTCCTACTGCGATTCCGATCGCCATTCCAATAGGAATTCCGATTCCTATAAAAGCCATATTACCTAAGCTAATTCCAAATACAACACCAAACGGAATTCCAAAGGCTGACATTCCTAACGCTAACCACAAATTACGATAATGATTTTGGGTTACTAGTTTAAGCTCTTTCTCTAGCAATTTAAGCACCTCTGTTTGTTTTTTTCTTACATGTTTCATTACCTCTTTGTTTGAGCCAACAAAAGAGTTAATTTCTTGAATACCTCTATTAATTGAAACTACAATCTCAGAAGGCAATTCCCTTTTCTGTAATTCATTGACCAATTTTTCAAAAACAGTGAACCTGGCCGTTAATTTCTTTTCTTCTTCAGTAAACGTTTTTTTGTCAATATCTATAATTTCCATGTTTTTCATTTTTTGAACATTGTTTGGAGATGATTTTTAAAAGTAAAAAAGCTATCTATTTTCTTCTATAGCCGAAAGATAATTAATTGACCTCAATTCCCATCAGTAAAACACATTGATACATAATTCATGAGTTTTTTAAATCTGATTTTTAGTTGTTAGAGATGTATTCTTTCAGATATTTTTCTATTTCTGGATGTTCATATCTAAGAGCATAAGACAACACGGTTTTTTCTTGATTTACCGCATTGATATTTGCGCCATTATTAAGTAAGTATTTTACCATTTCAAGCTCCCCGTATTTAACGGAATACATCAAAGGGGTTTTCTTGTCGCAAATACCTTCTAAATTTGCTCCTTTTCCCACAAAATATTTCAGCGATTTTAATGATTTTAAACTAATGCTAATCACTAAGTAATTTTGATACTCAAAACCCTGATAAAAACAATCACTTAAGGATTCTTTAGAAATATTTTCTTGTAAGTATTTTATGTTTCCTTCTTTTATTGCTTGTAAAGTAGCTTCTGAAACCGTTTTATCTTGTACAATGTTTTTTGATGAAAAATAGTTAAGAATTTTATTTTTAAGCACTTTAGATTCAATTAATAAAACATCATACCCTCTTTTGCTAAGTATTGAATGTGCTTTCATTAAAGAAACCTTATTCGCAAATTCTTTTACACTGCTATTGTTTTTATCTAATTTAAAAAAGGATAAATCTAAAGGGTCTAATTCAGCACTTAATGGTTTCTTGAAAAAATTCCCTTCTATTAAAGAGTTCATATCAAGGTGTTTATAGAAAATTGCTTTCAAGTCAGTTATAGAGTTAAACATAAACTCACTATCTGTGATTAAATAATTACTCTGATTATAATACCAAAGTATACTAAAGCGCAAAATATCAGACTTGATAAAATGAATTTTACCAGAAGATTTCATGTCTTCAAAAACAATAGAACTTCCTTTAAAACGTCTAGTATATTGAGCATCATTAAGAGCGAATAAAAAGGTCCTATCGTATATTTTATATCCTGGAATTATAAAAGGTTTTAATATTTCTGTATACGCGTATAATTGAACAGAATCTAATTTTTTTAAAGATTCAAGCTCTAAAATATCTTGATCTAAATTGGTAAGAATACCTTTTAAATAATTAATTTCTATCTGATTGTTTTTTCTGTTTTCTTTCCAGGTATTTAATTGTAGTGCGATAAAAATACCAATTACTACTAAAAGAATTTCCCCTATAGCATAGAGTAGATATTTGCTAAACTTGTTTTGAGAAAGTAAGTTTTTACGGATTGTTCTGAAGAATTTTAGCATTGGTTAGTTGGTTGGTTTGCAACTAAGTTACTAAAAAATTGAGTATCAATGATTTGCTTGAGGTGGGGAAGAAAGTTCTAACATGTTTTCAGTTCAAAACCAATTTTTCGAATTCCATGATCTGTATTCCATTGGTTAACTTCTACAAACCCTAATTTTTTATAGAGTTTGGTTGCTGGTTCATTTTTCACTCCTGTTTCAACTGTGAAAAGTTTTGTGTCAAATGAATTTAATATGAACTCTGTTAATTTTCTTCCAATCCCTTGTCTAAAAAAATTGGGATTTACTACTAAGCTTTGAATGTGAACACCTGCGTTGTTTTTATCAATTTCAATAACACCTGCAAGCTCATCATTTAGTATAAAGCCCCAAAAGAGATTGTCGCATTCAATAAATGCATCTAGTTTCCTTTTTAATGGAGGGAAATCAACTGCATTTAATAGTATTGCTTCTACAGCATAGGATGCTTGAAAAACCGATCTAATTTTTTCCGAAATAGCAATGTCTTTATGTTGAAGTTTTTGAATCATGAGTCGTTTTTCACATCCTTTAATAGTAATTGAATACTTGTAAAGCCATTCCATGTATTTTCATCCAAAGAAAAGGCAATATCAAAATCGTTTTGAATCAAAGGTAATTTAGTTCCCAAACCAAAACCAATAGCGTTGTATGTTTTCTTATCTGAACCATAAATTAAATTAAGTTTCAAATGCGTTTTGTCTTCTCCAACTTGTTTCCCATAACCATTATCTCTAACGGAAGTTGAACTAAAGGTAGGTTTCATATTTTGTGGGCCAAAGGGTGCCATTTGTTCAATAATTCGATAAAATTTTGGAGTAATTTCAGATAAATCTAATTCGGCATCAATAGCAATTTCAGGGGTTTTTAAATCTTCGGGTAAGGTATCAGAAACCACTTCTTCAAACTTTTGTTTAAAAGCAGCATAGTTTTTTGGGTCTAATGTTAAGCCAGCTGCATATTTATGCCCACCAAATTGCTCAATAAATTCAGAACATTGCTCTAGTGCATTATACACATCAAATCCTTTTACAGAACGTGCAGAAGCAGCTAATTTATCGCCACTTTTTGTAAAAACAAGGGTTGGTCTATAGTAGGTTTCTATCAACCTAGATGCAACAATACCAATAACACCTTTATGCCAAGTTTCTGCATACACAACTGATGTGCTATTTTCTTGTTCATCATTATTTGTAATTTGTTGTAGCGCTTCAACGGTTATTTTTTTATCTAGTTCTTTTCTTTCTGAATTGAATGTTTCTATGGATGCAGCAAATTCAACGGCAGTATCAAAATCCATTTCTGTTAACAATTCAACAGCGTAGTTTCCATGTTTTATCCGGCCAGCAGCATTAATTCTTGGAGCGATGGTAAATACGACATCTGTAATTGTTAAAGCGGGTTTTTTAAATTGCTGAATGATGGCTTTAAATCCATTTCTAGGATTTGTGTTTATTACTTGTAAACCAAAATAAGCTAAGGTTCTGTTTTCTCCAGTCATTGGTACAATATCAGCTCCAATTGCTGTCGCAACCAAATCTAAATAGGGTACTAAATCTACTATCGTTTGGTTTCTTTTTGATGCCAAGGCTTGTATCAATTTAAAACCAACTCCGCAGCCACACAATTCATCATACGGATAACTACAATCTTCTCTTTTTGGGTTTAATATTGCTGCTGCTTTCGGAATCTCAACTCCTGGTTTGTGGTGATCACAAATAATAAAATCGATTCCTTTTTCTGTTGCATATGCTACTTTGTCGATGGCTTTAATTCCACAATCTAAGGCAATGATTAACGAAAAATCATTGTCTACAGCAAAGTCAATTCCTTTGTAAGAAACTCCGTAACCTTCTTCATATCTATCTGGAATATAGGTAGCAATATTTGGATAATAGGTTTTTAAATAAGAGGAAACTAAAGAAACAGCAGTTGTACCATCAACATCATAATCTCCAAAAACAAGAATGTTTTGGTTATTAGTAATGGCGGTTTCTATTCGGGAAACAGCAACATCCATATCTTTCATTAAAAAAGGATCATGTAAATCGCTTAAAGATGGGCGAAAGAATTTTTTAGCTTCATCAAAAGTAGCAATACCTCGATTTAATAAGATGTTCGCAATGGTTTTATCTACAGACAAATCATTGGCAAGTTGAGTAGTTTTTTCTTTTTCCGGAATGTTTTTTAAAGTCCAACGCATAGCAATTTTGTATTGAATTTATATTTTTAGTTATTTTTCATGCAAATGAATTTCAGTTGTTATTGCTGCAAACTGTCTAAACATTTCCATAACGCCACAATATTTATCTACAGATAAATTTACAGCTTTTGTAATTTTATCTTCTTTTAAATCAGTACCATAAAAGTGATAATCAACTTTTACTTTATGATAAAATTTTGGATGCTCTTCTGTTAATTCACCTGTAACAACAATATTAAAATCAGCAACTTCTGCTCTCATTTTAGTAAGCAGAGAATCTACATCTAAACCAGAGCAACCCGCAAGAGAAGACAACATTAAGGCTTTTGGCCCAAATCCTTTTACATTTCCATTATCTGAAGATGCATCATACATGGTTAATGAATGTCCGCTCGGATTATCCGATTCGAATTGCATATTTTTTTTCCAATTGGTAGTAACTGTATTTGTAACCATTTTATAATATATTTTTTGTTTCTTGCGTATATAATTAAAGAATGAGTGAACAAAATAGGTTCAATCATTACACAAATTTACGGTAAAAATTACCCAATAAAAACTAAATATACAAATATGCCATTAGTAACACCACTATCTGCAGAACATGATAATGAAACCAAAGAATTAGCAGAATTTTTTAATGAAACTCTAGGGTTTTGCCCAAATTCTGTTTTAACAATGCAGCGAAGACCCGCCATTTCAAAAGCATTTATCAATTTAAATAAAGCAGTGATGGCAAATGAAGGTCGCGTAACATCGGCTTTAAAAAGAATGATTGCTTGGGTTTCTAGTAATGCAACTGGTTGTAGATATTGTCAAGCACATGCTATTAGAGCAGCAGAGCGTTATGGAGCAGAACAAGAACAATTAGATAATATTTGGGAATATAAAACCCATGCAGCTTTTTCAGGTGCAGAACGTGCAGCTTTAGATTTTTCTTTAGCAGCTTCAATGGTTCCAAATGCTGTTGATGAAAATATAAAAACCGAGTTGTATAAATATTGGGATGAAGGAGAAATAGTAGAAATGCTAGGTGTAATTTCTTTATTTGGATATTTAAATCGTTGGAACGATTCTATGGGAACTTCTATTGAAGATGGTGCTGTTGAATCTGGCGAGCAATACCTTGGAAAAACTGGTTGGGAAAAAGGAAAACATGCATAGAGAAACAAACTAAAATAATTTATAAAGCGCATCAATTTGATGCGCTTTTTTTTGCGAATTTTTTAAAAAAAATCTTTTTTCTCATTGTGGATTTTAACAAATAATTAAGACTTTACTTGCTATATTTACAAGTAATAAATTAACATTCAACTAACTAAAATTTACTTAAATGAAAAAATGCATTCAAATTTTTGTGCTGTTCTTACTATCGATCTCAGCGGTATCAGCACAAAGTAAAGACCCTGTTGTTCAAAACATTATTAATGAAGCAAACAACAACTCACAATTAAAAAAATTAGGACATGAATTATTAGATGTAATTGGCCCTCGTTTAGTAGGAACTCCACAAATGAAACAAGCCAATGATTGGGCAGTTGCCAAATATAAATCTTGGGGGATTTCTGCAAAAAATGAAAAATGGGGAGAATGGCGCGGATGGGAACGCGGAATTACACATATAGATATGTTGTATCCACGTGTTCAATCTTTAGATGGAACACAATTGGCTTGGAACCCAGGCACTTCTAATAAAGGAGTTACTGGAGAGGTTATTGTGATTCCTACAATCTCAGACAAAGCAGCTTTTCAACGTTGGTTAAAAACCATTAAAGGGAAAATTGTGTTGATTTCAATGAATCAACCAACTGGTAGACCAGATTATAACTGGGAAGAATTTGCAACTCCAGAATCATTTGAAAAAATGAAAAAAGAACGTTCTGAATCGTCAAGAGCTTGGAGACAAAACATTAGAAATACTGGGTTTTCTTCTAGAACAATTATTGCTGAATTAGAAAAAGCAGGTGCAGCTGGATTGGTTTCTTCAAACTGGTCTAAAGGGTTTGGAGTAAACAAAATTTTTAGTGCTAGAACTAAAAAGATTCCAACTATTGATATGGAATTAGAAGACTATACAATGTTATATAGATTGGCAGAGTATGGTGATAAGCCAAGAATTAATATTGTTGCGAAATCTAAAGAATTAGGTAAAGTAGACAACTTTAATACAATTGCAGAAATTAAAGGAACTGAATTTCCTAACGAATATATTGTGCTTTCTGCGCATTTTGATTCTTGGGATGGAGGAACTGGAGCTACAGATAATGGAACTGGAACTTTAGTGATGATGGAAGCAATGCGTATCTTAAAAAAGTTTTACCCAAACCCTAAGAGAACTATTATTGTTGGTCATTGGGGAAGTGAAGAACAAGGATTAAATGGTTCTAGAGCTTTTGTTGAAGATCATCCAGAGATTGTAAATAACATTCAAGCTTCTTTTAATCAGGATAATGGTACTGGTAGAGTTGTGCGCCTTTCTGGAGCAGGATTTTTACATTCGTATGATTACTTATCAAGATGGTTGGCGGCTGTGCCTAGAGATATCACAAAACATATCAAAACAAGTTTCCCAGGAAGTCCAAGTGGTGGTGGATCTGACAATGCTTCTTTCTTAGCGGCAGGTGCTCCAGCATTTAGTTTAAGTTCTTTAAACTGGTCTTATTGGAATTATACTTGGCATACAAACAGAGATACCTATGACAAAATTATTTTTGACGATGTAAGAAACAATGCAATCTTAACTGCTATTTTAACTTATATGGCTAGTGAAGATCCAAACAGAACTTCTAGAGAGAAAATAGTAATGCCTATAAACCCAAGAACTGGAAAAGCAAGAACTTGGCCTAAACCTCGTTCTCCACAACGAAGAGGAGGATTAGATAAGTAAGAGATTATCTTTTATAAAAAGTAAAAGCCTCATCATGTTGATGAGGCTTTTTTTATTGAATTTTTGTTGGCTCTATTTTTCTAATAAAGCGGTATTCTTTTTTGCTAGGCTCTTAATTGTTGACTGCGTTTTTTCAATTTCTGGTTGAATAGTACTTTCTTTTGAAACCATATCTACAACTGTTGCAGCAGCTTTTACATACCAATCTTCCCAAGCAGCTATAATCTCTTTTTGTGTTGCTACATCGTCACCTTTTGCAATGGCTATTTTTCCTTGCTTTAATTCTTCGTTCAAACGGTTTGTAGCAGCGGTTTCTATATTTTTTAATACAGATTTTGCTGTGTTTTCATCAGCGTTAATCAATTCAAAAGCAGAAACCAACGCAGCAGTAGCAACATTTTTTAATGTAGATTTAGAAACTTTATCTATTCTATCATTATCTGTATGGTAAAACTGATCCGTAAAATGCCAAAATAAGACACTCGGAATATTTCCTCTTAAAAACGGAACATGATCACTTCCGCCTTCAAACGGATTTGTGTTTACCTCCCAATTTGCACGTTTTCCTTGTGCTTTAAAGCGATCAATTACAAAATCGTTTAGATAATGAGGTCTCATATCTTTTGCTTTTAATTTTCTTCCACCCCATTCAGAATGTTTGTCGTTTCCACGAGTCCAAATAGCACTTGGATCTGGCATTTTTTCAATTAAGAAACTACCACCAGTGATCGCAGTATTTTCTCCAACCATATCTAATGAAATTCCCCAAACAATATCTTTTACTCGAACGCTATCTTCTTGTACATATCTTCTTGTTGATACAATTTCATCTCCCCATAAAAAAGTCAAGGTTCTTTTCGGAACAATCTTTCCTTCTTTTACTAATTTTGCAGTTACAGAAGCCATTTCTAATGCAGCTCCAACTCCAGTCGCATTATCATTTGCGCCAGGTTCTTGAATATGTGCACTAAAAACCAAACGTTTTTTAGGTTGCTCACTTCCTTTAATGTCTGCAACAATGGTCAATTCTTCTGAAGGATAAATATTCGTTTCAATTTTCACATTCAATGTTACTTTTCCTTTTGCCAACGCATTTTTCATGCGTTCTTTTGCCGCATAAGACATTGCAATACCCCAAGCCTTATTTAGAGTATCTAATTGTACTGAGCGAAACTGAATAGAAGTTGTGTTTTTTTCTGGTTGTAAATACTTCGGATTAGAGTATGTAATTACTCCAACAGCTCCTCCATTGGCAACCGCAGTTTTAAAAATTCGACCAGGACTTGTTTCAGCAAAAACAATCTTTCCTTTTACATTGGTAGTTTTTAATTTCTTTAAATCTTTTATATAAATTACTTCTGCAGTCACTCCTTCTTTTGGAGTGCTATACGAATTCAAAGCAATCATATTTCTATTGGTTGTATGCGCTAATAATGGTGCCTTTTCTCCATTAATTAGTATGGTAGCATCAACAGATTCCCATGTAGGTCTTTTTAGTGGGCGAGTTTCTATTCTATAGGTTAAAACATCATTTTCTGTTGCTTTTTCTTCTAAGACATAGCCGTCTTTTTCTAATTGTTCTGCAATTTTATAGATTGTTTTATTAAAGCCGGTATTACCAACAACACGCCAGTATTTTTCTACAAAAGAAGTAGTTTCGTAGGCCAGATCTCCAGTGATTTCTTGATTGATAACATCAGAGTATTCAGAAGTGCTGATTTCTTTGGTGTTATTGCATGCAAAGAGAAGGGAGATAAAAAATGCTGAAAATAGAATTTTTTTGATCATGATTATTACTTTATAATAAGGTTATATCACACAATAGTACTCTTTTTTTTTAAAGAAGAAAAATGTGTAAAACAGAAAGTTAGTATGGTTTGGTAATAAAGTAAATCCTAGTATATTCGTAGAAAAGAAAAAAGCCCTCTCCTTTTTCATAAGAGAAGACTTTTATATGTCAATTAAAATTTTTGAATTCCCCCGAAATCATAGATTTTAAAATCGTTGCGCGAAGAAACAAAAAGAACAAGTAAGTATAATTGTGAATATTGCAAAAAGAAAAAAAATATTTGCAGTATTTGATTTTTAGAAGAAAAAATGAGCATTGAAAGAGATAAATTATTTGAATCTATTATAGGGAAACTCCCAAAAAATATTTCTTTTATAGATGAAGCAGCCGATGTTTTAGACATTAGTTATGATGCGATGTATAGAAGGTTAAATGGAAAAACAACACTTTCATTTACAGAGGCAATTAAACTGGCAAAACGATTTAAAGTTTCAATCAATAGTCTTTATAGTTTAGATGAAGATATTTTTGTTCTTAAAAGAACAAATGAAAATACCATAGAAGGAGCTGCCCAGTTTTTTGAACAAGCTTCTAAATCTATTCAGATGTTTGCTCAATTCAAGCGAACAGAGTTAATGTATGCCGCAAAAGATGTTCCTATTTATTATTTGCCAGAAAACAGTCTGTTTACTAAGTTTAAACTATATGTGCTTTCTCAAGGATATAAAGAAAACGATACAAATATAAAACTCAAGGATTTTAATCCACCGATGTCATTGGTAAAGGCAGCTAGTGACTATCAAAACTCTTATAAAAACATTCATATTACAGAACTGTGGAATGATGCAACCATCAATAGTAATTTATATCAGATTTATCATTTTTTTGAATCTAAGTTACTAGATAAAATGGAAGCATTGGAGTTGTGTTCTGATTTGATGAATGTCATTAAAATGATTGAAAAACAAGCCATAGAGGAAACTCTAGATGGCTCAGAAAATAACGAATACAAATTATACATCAATCGGTTTACAACCTTAAATAACTCTTCACTTTTTAAAACAGAACGGATAAAAATACTGCTAATTACTTATACACACTTATCCTATATAAAAATTGATGATAAAAAATCTTGTGAAGAAAGCTATCTCTATTTTGAAAGACAGAAGCAACTTTCTAAAAAAATCTCTGGTGAAGGAGAAATAGATAGAAACTTATTTTTTAATTCGATGTATGAAAAAATAGAGCAGTTACAACAGCAGATTGAGGTGAAAAGTAAGATTACTTTTTTATAATTTCAGTAATTGTTTTCTGTAATTGAGAGGTCATCTTTAGATTTCTCGACTATACTTCTATTGCTTTGCAATATACTTTCAATCAAAATATATTTTGATTTCAGTAGTGCTCGAAAGGACATTATTATTTACTTCTTCCTTCTACCACAATCACTATCTCTCCCTTTGGAGCTTTGTTTGTATAATGCGCCAATACTTCAGTTGCTGTTCCTCTAACCGTTTCTTCAAACATTTTGGTGAGTTCTCTAGACACAGAAACTTGTCTGTCTGCTCCAAAATACTCGACAAAATGGCCTAATGTTTTTACTAGTTTGTGTGGAGATTCGTAAAAAATGATGGTTCTTGTTTCTTCGGCTAGTAATAACAAACGTGTTTGTCGCCCTTTTTTGACGGGTAAAAAACCTTCAAAAACAAACTTATCATTTGGCAAACCAGAGTTTACCAATGCAGGGACAAATGCAGTAGCACCTGGTAAACAATCCACTTCAATATTATGTTCTACACAAGCTCTTGTCAATAAAAAGCCAGGATCTGAAATAGCCGGAGTTCCAGCGTCAGAAATTAAGGCGCAAGTTTCTCCGTTTTTAATTCTATTTAAAACCCCTTCAATAGATTTATGTTCGTTGTGCATATGATGACTGTGCATTTGGGTAGCAATTTCAAAGTGCTTCATCAATTTTCCGCTAGTACGCGTATCTTCTGCTAAAATAAAGTCCACTTCTTTTAAAACCTTGATTGCTCTAAAAGTCATGTCTTCTAAATTACCAATGGGCGTTGGCACTAAATATAATTTACTCATAATTGAAGTGTTGAGTTGTGAGTTTAAATATTTTCAAAGGTTTCTACCGTTACATCTGCCATTACATTACCTGTGTGTTTGATATCTAAAGGCTCAAACAACAATACATGTACTTCTTCTTTTGCAATTGGTTTGTGTTCAACTCCTTTGGGAATAATATAGATTTCGCCTTCGTTTAATTCGACTGTTTTATCTCTAAATTCTAAAATTAAAGAACCTTTTATGATCATAAAAAGCTCATCTTCATGCTCGTGTGCATGCCAAATAAATTCGCCTTTAATTTTAGCTAATAAGATTTGTTGGCCGTTTAACTCGCCAATTTTTTTCGGAGTCCAATGCTCAGAAAACAATTTAAATTTTTCTTTAATGTTGATTACGCTCATACTACAAACTTACAAAGATTTACGGAGTTTTTAATAAAAATAAAAGCCGCTCAAAGCGGCTTCTATTGAAGTTGTTTATGAACTTTATTTTTTATTGAATTTTGGAAAAGGAATAATCATAGAAGTCTTTTTTTGATAGTTTCTATAATCATCTCCATGCATTTTTATTAGGTCTTTTTCTTCTAAAAACTTTACTGCAACAAACATATAAATGGTAGTTACTGCGGCAAATAGTAAATGTCCTTGTGTCATTTTTGGTGTTGCCCAAAAAGCAATCATAAATCCTAACATAATTGGATGACGCACGATTCTGTAGAAAAGGTTCATCTTAAACACAGGATCGCTTAGACTCTTATTTTTAAAATTCTCAAACACTTGTTGCAGTCCAAATAGATGAAAGTGGCTAATTAAGAATGTAGAAATTAATACGATTCCCCATCCAGCCCAAAAGAGTATTTGAATAATCATCACGTAGGTTTCTCCTTCTATGTTCCAAACAACATCGGTCATTGGTTGCCATTTCCAATAAATTAAAATCAGTGCTAAACTAGAAAGCAGTACATATATACTTCTTTCCATTGCTGCACCAAAAATTGTATTCCACCATTTTTTGAAACCAGGTCTTGCCATAATACTGTGTTGCAATGCAAAAACTGAAAGCAATAGGATGTTGATAATAATTGCGTTAGATCCTGCGTCTCCGCTGTTAATTGTTTTTGGAACATACAGTTCTCCGACAAAGCCAATGGAATACAAAAATGTTACAAAAAAGATAAAATAGGAAAGAACTCCAAATACTAGAATTAGTAATTTTTTCATAATAAAGGTTTTAGTTAGTGATCTATTTATTGACACCTTAACTTCAACTCATTTTTTAGAAGGTGCATTAAGATGTAATTTTTTTATTTATGAAAGAGGTTACTCAAATATAAGAAATATAAAACAAACGCCTGTTAGTCAGTATTTTGTATGTGGTTTTTTAGTGTGAGTTCTTTTCTAAAACGTTTGTGTGAGGTTGCGTTACAGATTGTAGCGGTATCCTTTTTTGGAAAAAAAGATATAGCAGAAAGCTGGACATTTGCCTTCACAAATGGAACGCCCAAAAAAGTGATATTTAATAGAAAATGTTTAATTTTGCAGCTTGAGATCCCGAAACAAGTTCGGGATGACAGTTTTAAGGATTTCCGCTTTGCGGAAGTAAATTTTCAAAGAGAAATGTATAGAAGTCATTCTTGTGGTGAGTTAAGAGCATCGCACATCAATACAGAGGTAACCTTATCGGGTTGGGTACAGAAATCGAGAGATAAAGGATTTATGATTTGGGTAGATTTACGTGACCGTTACGGAATTACTCAGTTAATTTTTGATGAAGATCGTACGCCAAAAGAAATCATTGAAAAAGCAAAGACTTTAGGACGTGAGTTTGTGATTCAGGTTACTGGGACTGTAATTGAAAGGTCTTCAAAGAATCCTAAAATGGAAACTGGAGACGTTGAAATTCTTGTTAGCAAACTTGAAATATTGAATGAAGCAAAGGTGCCGCCTTTTACGATTGAAGATGAAACGGATGGTGGAGAAGATATTAGAATGAAATATCGTTATTTAGATATTCGTCGTAATCCAGTAAAAAACAGCTTGATGTTTCGTCATAAAGTTGCCATGGAGGTTCGTAAATATTTATCAAATGAAGAATTTATAGAGGTAGAAACGCCTTATTTAATCAAGTCTACTCCAGAAGGAGCACGTGATTTTGTAGTGCCATCTAGAATGAATGGCGGAGAGTTTTATGCATTGCCACAAAGTCCACAAACATTCAAACAACTATTAATGGTTGGTGGAATGGACAAGTATTTTCAGATTGTAAAATGTTTTAGAGATGAAGATTTACGTGCAGATAGACAGCCAGAATTTACACAAATTGACTGTGAAATGGCTTTTGTTGAACAAGAAGATATTTTAAATATTTTTGAAGGAATGACACGTCATTTGCTAAAAGAAATTAACGGTGTTGAGGTAGCAGAGTTTCCAAGAATGTTGTTTGATGATGCGATGCGTTTGTACGGAAATGACAAACCAGATATTCGTTTCGGAATGGAATTCGGAGAATTGAACGAAGTTACACAACATAAAGAATTCAAAGTTTTTAACGATGCTGAATTGGTTGTTGGTATCGCAGTTCCTGGAGGAAATTCATATACAAGAAAAGAAATAGACAATATTATTAAGTGGGTAAAACGCCCTCAAGTAGGTGCTTTAGGAATGATTTATTCTCGTGTAAACGAAGATGGAACATTCAAATCATCTGTTGATAAATTTTACGATCAAGAAGACTTGGCAAAATGGGCAGAAATTACTGGTGCTAAACCTGGTGATTTAGTGTGTATTTTATCTGGAGATACAAATAAAGTA
>Ga0209292_1002145_pt1 | contig 23015 bp, 16 predicted proteins | sample GOMGulsemesocosm_2_FD_184634 | JGI IMG/M metagenome (GOLD analysis project Ga0209292, IMG submission 184634) | Methane-oxidizing microbial communities from mesocosms in the Gulf of Mexico - GOM9C Gulf of Mexico (SPAdes) (version 2) | ecosystem: Environmental > Aquatic > Marine > Cold seeps... | reverse complement strand
TTAGAACGACTCAATGAATACTAGCTTAACCTCTACTCTCGATTCGAAAATCAATCGTAGTGTTACGCTTTTCATAACTTCAAACTATTTCTAGTTTGTTGCATGAGCATATCCATAAAGTATTTTTCGATACTTACGTCAAATGCCCACACAGTTTATTTGAATACTAATTGTTAAAGAACGTTTTAACTCTAACATTGACCTATCGGAATAAGTTAATGTGAGTAGCGCGCCGAACCCTGTGGTTCGTTGCGTTGGGATGCGTATAATACGTTATCCCGTTTTGAAGTCAACAACTAATTTATCCATTTCAAAAGAAATTTCAAATCGTTGCGTCCTTCTCTGAGCCGCTTAGTAACTCGCTTATTAGCTTGTTGCTCCGTCTCAGTGGTTGCGCATTATAGGCAGTTCTCACTCGCATGCAACCCCTTTTTAATCATTTAATTTTGACCGTTCAAAAAACAAACCAACCGCGTGCTATTTAGGCAAAAAAGCAAGAAACCAGCTAAATTAGCTGGTTTCTTGCTTGGTTAATTAACTGCGGCGTTATATCTCATTAAAGAAACGACTTGTTTCCTCTAAATGAATGAGATCGCCATTGGCTAGAGTTGCATCAATAACAAACTCGATATCGGTAACATTCTTCTTTAACAAGTACGGATCAACCGCAATACTGATTGGCAGCGTGTATATCTCACCTGCGCTAACAGTGATTCGCTGAGGCCCCTGCCAAATATATTCTTCTAAGCCAATTAAGCTTAAGTTATAAGTCAGTGCCTGTTCCGTTTTATTGAGTAGTTTTAATGTATATACATTCTCAACCAAACCTTCAGAACTAATACGATACAATTGACCTCGATCTCGTATTATATCTAACTTAGCGGGATCAATATTAAATAGCGCATAAGTAAAAACTACACACATAGTCGCAAGTACTAAGCTGTAACCGACCAACTTAGGGCGAACAATGTGGGTCTTTGTTCCTTCTAGTTGTTTTTCAGTAGTGTAGCTAATAAGCTTTTTTTGATAACCCATCTTGGTCATCACATCATCACAAGCATCAACACAGGCACCACAGTTAATGCATTCATATTGCAAACCGTCACGAATATCGATTCCGGTTGGGCAGACCTGAACACAGAGATTGCAATCAATACAATCACCCAACCCCAATTCTTTTGGATCTTTTCGACGTGGCCGCGGGCCTCTTGATTCCCCTCTAGTAGCATCGTATGCCACAGTAAAAGTGTCTTGATCGAACATCGCCGATTGGAATCTTGCATAAGGGCACATATGCAAGCACATAATCTCTCGCATCCAGCCCGCATTACCATAAGTACATAGCGCAAAGAACCAAACCCAAAAAGTGATAGTTCCGCCAGCTTCAAACAATAAAAAATCAATAAATACCTCACGTGCAGGTACAAAGAATGCGAGAAAAGTTAATGCTGTAATTAAAGAGAGTATTAACCACACGCCATGTTTAAGCGATTTCTTCCAGAGCTTTTCAAAGGTTAATGGTTGTTGGTCTAGTTTTTTACGTTTATTGGCCGAGCCTTCTATTTTTTCTTCAAACCAGATAAAGATAAAAGTCCAAATAGTTTGGGGGCAAGTAAAGCCACACCACACCCTCCCAATAAAAGTAGTGACTAAAAATAAGCCGTAGGCAGCTATCATTAACAACACTGCGAGCAACACTAAATCCTGAGGCCAAATTATTAAGCCAAAGATTTGAAATTTCTGCTCTGCTAAATCAAATAAGATCGCCTGACGCCCATTATATTGCAGCCATGGCAACATAAAAAATCCGAGCATTAAGATCCAGTTTAAGCGCTGGCGGATGGCGGTAAAAAAACCCTCAACGGCTCTAACATATATTTTTTTACCAACTTGTTTTGGTGCCGGTGGCTTTTTATTGTGTTGGGGATTTGTCTTGTTGGCTTCAACAATTTTAACGTCGATTCTGTCATTCATCGAAACTATCCTAAATTATCAATTAACTAAAATAACTCACGCAATAATTATGGTCTAAAATTATAGGCATTAGTTGATTTGAATTATCTATTAAACAAAATTATGCCACAGAGCAGCATATAAGGCAGGAATATCCGAGGAAACGAATGAAAAAATTACTTTTGATGACCGTATTAATTCTCATTGCCATTGAGACTAGCAAGAATGCTGATATCAGTGATTGGATTAACAATATTGAACAGCGCATTTATCAACAAACAACAAGTACACTTAAGCGGCCAAACTATCAGAGACTTACCACAGAGCTCGCGATGTTATCCAATTCTTTAAGCTCAAGTGAACGTCACTATTTAACCAACAATCTAAGCGGTTACAATCAAGCTAACGTCTTTAAGGTTACTTATTGCGATAACAATACACTATTAACTCATCATGCTTTAACGACAGACACGTTCGAACAAACCTGTAGTGTCCTAAACAAGTATATAAAATAAAGTAGACCACCCAAGATGATCTACTTTATTGATACCCGTGCCACTTGAAAATACAGATTTCAGAGCATGGTATTTACCCTAGCTATTCTACAGTGACAGATTTAGCTAAGTTTCTTGGTTGATCGACGTCTGTGCCTTTTATAATGGCAACGTAGTACGACAGTAATTGCAATGGAATGGTATAAAGTATCGGGGCAACAATTTCATCAATTGCAGGCACGTCGATCACTCGCATTGTTTCATCACCTTCAAATTCACTCGCACTGTCAGCAAAGACATAGAGAATGCCACCGCGAGCACGTACTTCTTCGACATTAGATTGCAGTTTTTCTAACAATTCATTATTGGGTGCAACCACAATAATTGGCATGTCAGCATCAATCAGCGCTAATGGTCCGTGTTTTAGCTCGCCAGCAGCGTAAGCCTCAGCATGGATATAAGAAATCTCTTTAAGCTTAAGTGCCCCTTCCATCGCTATCGGATATTGATCGCCACGACCAAGGAATAACGAATGCTGTTTATCAGCAAACTCTGGCGCCAATGCTTCAATAGAAGCGCTTAGTGACAAGCTTTCTTCCAGTTTGGCAGGCAACGAGTTAAGTGCAGCAACAATAGCCTGCTGTTTTTCACTGCTCATGCCACGCTTTTGACCAATCGCCAGCACCATCATTAGCAAGCCAACTAACTGAGTCGTAAATGCTTTGGTTGAAGCTACGCCAATCTCAGCACCGGCTTTAGTCATAAAGGCCAAATCTGATTCACGCACTAACGAAGAACCATCAACATTACATAAAACCAACGATGACATATAACCAAGCTGTTGAGCCAAGCGAAGCGCTGCTAAAGTATCTGCGGTTTCACCCGATTGCGAAATAGTGACCAATAAGCTATTAGCGTGAACAAATGAGCGGCGATATCTAAATTCAGAGGCAATTTCAACATTACAAGAAATGCCCGCAAGATCTTCTAACCAATAACGCGCAACCATCGCAGCATGATAGCTGGTGCCACACGCTATTATTTGTACATGTTCAACGTCGTCGAATATTTTTGATGATCCAACGCCAAATGTATCTTCAGCAATCTTGCCATCGACTAAACGACCAGCCAAAGTATTACGGACACTTTGTGGCTGTTCATAGATTTCTTTAAGCATGTAATGGCGATATTCACCTTTGCCATCAGCCTCAACAGAAATATCGGTCACTTTAGCTTCACGCTCTACAGCATTACCCTCACTGTCTAGCACGTTAATCTCAAAGCGAGTGATTTCAGCGACATCACCTTCTTCTAAATACATGAAGTTATGTGTTACTGGCAACAAGGCACGTAAATCAGAAGCAATAAAGTTCTCACCAATACCTAAACCAATCACCAAAGGACTGCCAGAACGGGCCACAATCAATCGTTCAGGATCGTTGCAGTCCATAATTACCGTGCCGTAAGCGCCGCGCACCATTTTAGTGGTTAGGCGCACCGCTTCTAATAAAGTATCGGTTTGCTTAAAGTTATCATTAATTAAATGCGCTAAGACTTCGGTATCAGTATCTGAGGTAAAGACATAACCCTTGCCCTTTAAGCTTTGACGCAATTCATTATGGTTTTCGATAATGCCGTTATGGACAATAATTAAATCATTAGCCGACGCATGTGGGTGAGCATTCGCTTCCGTTACCCCACCGTGAGTAGCCCAACGAGTATGGGCAATGCCGGTACCACCACTGACATCATAACCTTTAACTTTGTCGACTAAACTTTGTACCTTGCCGACGCTGCGAACACGCTCAAACTGACTAGGGGCAGATAATACCGCCAGTCCAGCTGAGTCGTAGCCACGATATTCTAGACGTTGTAAACCTTGTAACAATATTTCACTAACATCACGTTGCGCCACAGCGCCAACAATTCCACACATTTTTAATGTTCCTTATTTTTTCTTTTGGGGGCGAACCCAATTTTTTATATGGCGTTGTTTAACGCGTGTTATTACCAATTCATTGTCAGCCACTTCACTGGTCACGGTCGCACCAGCACCAATTGTCGCACCGGCACCAATTTTTACCGGGGCAACCAGCTGAGTATCAGAACCAATAAAAGCATTATCACCGATTTCAGTCAGGTGTTTATTAGCGCCATCGTAATTACAGGTAATAGTACCAGCACCAATATTAACGTTAACGCCGATAACAGAATCGCCGAGGTAAGCAAGGTGGCCCGCTTTAGAGCCCTTACCAAGTTTGACCTTTTTCATCTCAACAAAGTTGCCAACATGAGAGTCATCACTCATTTGAGTGCCAGGGCGCAATCGAGAAAATGGCCCAACCGAACAGCCACTACCAATAATAGCGTCTTCAATAATAGAGTTTGGTTTTATTTCAGTGTTAGCCGCAACAGTACAATTTTTAAGAATACAATTAGCACCAATCACTACGTTGTCACCCAGCGTAACTTTACCTTGGGCAATAAAGTTAATGTCGATCTCAACATCTTGGCCAATAATTATTTCGCCACGAATATCAATTCTCGCCGGATCTCGCAAGGTCGCGCCCGCGACCATCAATGCTTGGGCTTGTTGCAACTGATAAGCCCGCTCTAGTTGGGCTAACTGCATTTTATTATTAACCCCTTCAACTTCAATTGTTGACGCGGGGTGGGCTGCAATAATCTTTTTTCCCTGCTGATGTGCCATCGCAATAATATCAGTAAGATAATACTCTTGTTGCGCATTATCATTACTTAAATTGGCCAACCAATATTTTAAATCAACAGCGTCCGCAACCAAGATACCCGTATTAACTTCAGTGATATTCAACTGTTCTAGCGTGGCATCTTTTTGCTCAACAATGCCTACGACATCGCCATCGCTACGTACGATTCGACCATAACCCGTTGGATCTGGCAAAGTAACCGTTAGTAGGCCAATGCCGCCTTTCGGCTGAACAGCAATTAAACGTTGCAGTGTATCGGTGCTAATTAAAGGGACATCACCATACAGAATTAAAACTTTACCACTGTCGGGCAACATTGGCATGGCTTGAGCTACCGCATGTCCGGTACCTAACTGTTCAGCTTGCAACGCCCAAGAAACATCACGATGAGCAAGTGTTTGCTGAATGAGATCACCGCCATGGCCATAAACCAATTGGGTGCTGGCAACGTCTAACCCAATGGCGGCGTCGAGAACATGCTCAACCATTGGTTTTTCGGCAATATGGTGCAGAACTTTTGGCAAAGATGAACGCATGCGAGTGCCCTTACCTGCAGCCAAAATAACAAGATGTAATTCCATAGATAGGTCGTTAAATTTTTTAAGGAAATTATATTGTAGTCAATATCTGCAAAGGAGTCGAGTTAGCGCCAAAAACGACAGCCAATTTCTTTGATAAATATCAGATTCAGTCTAGATTCGGCGGTTGAATCTAGGCTAAATTGCAATTATGGTTTAGCGATGTTTATTTGACCATTTGAACTTTGCTTGAGTTGATCAATAAATTGTTGATGTTGGCGAATATCTACCGCGATGTGATAATCAATGGCCGCCTGATAGTTAGCTTTAATAAGTATTGCTTCATATTGAGACATTAATTGCTCAACCAAATTACTCCAGCCATAATCACAGCTAAAGGACAGCTCAATTAACACTGCTTTTTCAGACGTTACTGCCTGAGCTAGTACAGCACTAACCGCACCAGCATAAGCCCGAGCCATGCCACCAGTACCCAGTTTAGTGCCTCCAAAATAGCGACTAACCACCACAGTGATCTCGCCGATACCACTGCCTTGCAAGACATTGAGCATTGGCCGCCCCGCGCAGCCCGATGGTTCACCATCATCGGAATAACCAATTTCGACACTATTTTCAGGCCGGCTAGCTACATACGCCCAGCAATTATGACTGGCATCGGGATGAATAGCGCGGATTTGATTAACAAAAGCCTTAGCTTGTTCTGCACCTTGAGTCGGCGCGATATAAGCTAAAAATTTACTGCGTTTAACTTCTGTTTGCACCATCAAGGGTGCAGACAGAACCTGATAAGGAGTTTGATTCAAGGGTTTACTCGATACCAGCATCACGGGTCATATTCTCGACATAACCTTGATGAACAATAATGTTGTCTTCAATACGAATACCGCCAAACATCTTAAACCGTTCAACTTTCTCCCAGTTTATATAACGAGAATTTTCGCTCATTTTTAGATCATCAAGCAAACTATCAATAAAATATAAACCTGGCTCAATGGTCAACACTTGGCGCGCTTCAATCATCCGAGTACAGCGCAAAAACGGGTGTTCATCAGGTGCAGCAATATGTGTACCGCGCTCATCACTCATAAAACCGCCAACATCATGTACTTGCAGCCCTAAAAAATGACCAAGACCATGAGGAAAAAAGCTACTGGTTATTTGCTTAGCAACAATATCGGCGGCAGACAACTTTACAAAATCAAACTGCTCAAGCAATTGTGCAATTAATAAATGCATGGCGAGGTGTAAATCAACATAACTTACGCCAGGCTTAATTTGCTCAATAAGCGCGAGTTCTTTTTTATTTAGCGCTAAAATTAGCTCACTAAATTCATCGTCTTTAAAAGAATAAGTACGAGTGATGTCAGCAGCATAACCATGACTGCTGGCGCCAGCATCAATTAAAAAGGAATGAAACTGACTTGGGGCCTCTTGCTCTAACACGGTGTAATGCAAAATAGCGCCATGATTATTCAGTGCGATAATATTGCCATAAGGCACTTCATTTTCGGTATGTTTAATGGCTTTAAGATAAGCCATTTGAATGTCATATTCTGATTGCTGTGCTAAAAATGCAGCTTTTGCCGCCTGATGCCCCAGCGCTGCCGTTTTATTGGCCTGACGTATACAATGTAATTCATAATCGGTTTTATAAGCACGATGATAATGGAAATATGAAATCAGCTCTTCTGGATTTAGCAAACCAATACTTAGAACCTCAGCGACTTCAATATGCTCGCCGATGTATGCGCCTCGATCTAGTTCTTGAGGTAAATAGTCAGCGATTCGATCTGGTTTTTTCAGATAAACAATCTCAAATTGATCGGTCCAAAAATCAACTGGTTCATCGGGCACCTTATGCCAAAAATCTACCGGTCGGTAAAAGACCAACTTAGGCTTGCTCACTCCATCAATGATTAACCAGCAGTGTGGGTGATTAGTTAGCGGAACCCATGCTTTAAAGTGTGGGTTTACTTTGAATGGATAATCCATGTCATCTAAAAATTGGCGATGGGGCTGTCCAGAATGAATAATCAGAGTTTTAATGTTTTCTCGCGCCATAATAGTTTTAGCGCGCGCATTGAGCTCACTAACGTGTTGGGCAAAAAGTGTATTTAGCTGTTCCATAACCACTCCGAATAAATAGACTTTTTGCATCATACCGTATGCTACTCAAGAATAAAAAATTGATTAGGCTGTTTACACAATGTTTTAAGCCCTCTGTTGATAGCAATAATCAAAATAGCACTAAAATTTGTGATAATTCATTCAATAATTAATAAAAACAAATTTAGAGTAAAAACACTAAACCAATGAAATTATGGTATTTATTATCGACCAAGCTTTAAAACAAACACCTAGTTCAAACATTTGTTTAAATTAACAGTTGAAATTTCATCCAACACAAGAGAAACTTGGCTGTCGCTATAAAATAATTAATCACAAAATTCAGCCAATAACGGCCTGTAACATTGTATGTCGACTGACGTTATCGACGAGGGAAAAGAATAATGATTTATGAATCAAGCACCCTCTCTGTAAGCTACATTAAAGATGGTATTGCAGAGTTAAAATTTGACGCAAAAGATGGTTCGGTCAACAAATTTGACCAACAGACCCTTCAATCGTTTCAAGAAGCGGTTGAAGTTCTTCAAGGTCTAACAGATCTTAAAGGTGTCGTAATGACCAGTGGAAAGTCCGCCTTTATCGTTGGTGCTGACATCACTGAGTTTACCACTCATTTTGGCGCCCCTGAAGAGCAACTAAGCGAATGGCTTGGTTCTATCAATGATACATTTAACGCCTTTGAAGATTTAAACTGCCCTACTATTGCTGCCGTTAATGGTTTTGCATTAGGCGGTGGTTGTGAGGCGATCTTATTAGCAGATTACCGTATTGCTGATACCACAGCTGTTATCGGTTTACCTGAAACGAAATTAGGCATCATGCCTGGCTGGGGCGGTACAGTTCGCCTTCCTCGTTTAATTGGCGCAGACAACGCATTAATGTGGATCACCGGTGCCACTAACAACAAAGCAGAAAAAGCACTAAAAGTTGGTGCTGTAGATGCCGTTGTTGCACCTGAAAAACTAAAGCAAGCTGCCGTTGAAATGCTAGAAGATGCAATCGCTGGCAAGTTTGACTGGCAGGCACGTCGTGCTGAAAAACAAGCACCGCTAACGCTGTCTCCAATCGAAAACATGATGTCATTTGCAACAGCCAAAGGTATGGTTGCAGCTAAAGCTGGCAAACATTACCCAGCACCAATGACAGCCCTTAAATGTGTTGAAAAAAATGCAGGCATGACTCGCAGCAATGCACTTAAGGTTGAAACTAAAGGCTTTATTAAGCTTGCTAAAACCGATGTTGCTCGTGCGCTTGTCGGTCTTTTCTTAAATGATCAACAGCTTAAATCGAATGCAAAATCAGCCGCTAAAAAATCAAGCAAAGTTGAAACAGCAGCAGTATTAGGCGCAGGCATTATGGGTGGCGGTATCGCTTACCAATCAGCCAGCAAAGGCACACCTATTGTGATGAAAGACATCACACAAGCTGCGCTTGATCTTGGTCTAAATGAAGCTTCTGGTATCTTAAACAAACAGCTTAAGCGTGGCCGTATCGACGGCAACAAAATGGCTAAAGTGCTAAATAGCATCACGCCAACTCTTAATTACGAGTCAGTTAAAGATGTCGACATTGTAGTTGAAGCGGTTGTTGAGAACCCTAAAGTTAAAGCCATGGTATTGGCAGAAGTGGAAGGTCACGTTAGCGAAGATACTATCGTTACGTCAAATACCTCTACTATTTCAATCAATTTGCTTGCTAAGAGTGTTAAACGCCCAGAGAAATTCTGTGGTATGCACTTCTTTAACCCTGTACACAAAATGCCATTAGTTGAAATCATCCGTGGTGAAAACACCTCTGATGAAACGATTGCTACCGTAGTTGCTTATGCTGCGAAAATGGGTAAATCACCAATCGTTGTTAATGATTGTCCTGGTTTTTTCGTTAACCGTGTTTTATTCCCATACTTTGGCGGTTTCGCTAAATTAATCAACGACGGCGCAGACTTCGCTAAAGTTGATAAAATTATGGAAAAAGAATTCGGCTGGCCAATGGGCCCTGCTTACCTGCTTGATGTTGTCGGCATGGATACAGCACATCACGCACAAGCGGTAATGGCAGAAGGCTTCCCAACTCGTATGGCTAAAGACGAGCGCGATGCTATTGATGCGATGTTTGATGCTGGGCGTTATGGCCAGAAGAACGCTAAAGGTTTCTACAACCATAGCCTTGATCGTCGAGGTCGCCCAACTAAAACAGTCGCCCCCGAAGCAATAGAGCTAATCCAAGGCGTTGCTAAAGAAAGTAAAGAGTTTAGCACCGATGAAATTATAGCTCGCACGATGATCCCTATGGTTATCGAAACAATTCGTTGTTTCGAAGAAGGCATCATTGCTTCTCCTGGTGAGGGCGATATGGGTCTGGTCTTTGGTGTTGGCTTCCCACCATTCCGTGGCGGTATTTTCCAATACGTGGACACCATGGGTGTTGCCGCTTTTGTTGAGCTTGCAGATAACTACGCTCACCTAGGCGAAATGTATAAAGTAACTGACGGCATGCGCGAAAAAGCAGCTGCCGGCGCAACCTACTACAACGCTTAGGCGCACTGGAGATAAATATTATGAAAGAAGTCGTCGTAATCGATTGTATTCGTACCCCAATGGGTCGTTCAAAAAATGGTGTTTTTCGCAATACCCGTGCTGAAGAGTTATCGGCACATTTAATGAAAGGCCTAATGGATCGTAATCCAACTGTCGATCCAGAAGAAATTGAAGATGTTATCTGGGGTTGTGTTCAGCAGACGCTAGAACAGGGTTTCAACATTGCCCGTAACGCATCAATTCTTGCTGGCTTACCAAAAAGCATTGGTGGTTCAACTGTTAACCGTCTATGTGGTTCTTCAATGCAAGCACTACATGACGCAACTCGCGCCATTCAAGTTGGTGATGGTGACATCTTCATCGTTGGTGGTGTTGAGCACATGGGTCACGTACCAATGAACCACGGTGTTGATTTTCACCCAGGCATGGCTAAGAAAATAGCATCTGCTGCTGGCATGATGGGTTTAACCGCTGAAATGCTTGGTAAAATGCACGGCATCACACGTGAACAGCAAGATGAGTTTGGCGCCCGTTCACACCGTTTAGCGCACGAAGCAACAGTTGAAGGTCGCTTTAAAAGCGAAATTCTACCAATAATGGGTCACGATGCCGATGGCAAACTAATCCTTGTTGAAAACGATGAAGTTATACGTCCTGAAACAACAGTTGAAACGCTAAGCACATTACGCCCAGCATTTGACCCGGCAAACGGTACTGTTACGGCTGGTACATCATCAGCATTATCAGACGGCGCATCAGCCATGTTAATCATGTCTGCTGAAAAAGCCGCAGAGCTTGGTCTTAAGCCACGCGCAAAAGTCCGCTCAATGGCTATTGCTGGCTGTGATCCATCAATTATGGGTTATGGGCCTGTACCAGCGAGCCAAAAAGCATTAAAGCGTGCTGGTATCGAAATGAAAGATATCGATATTGTTGAGCTAAATGAAGCATTTGCAGCACAGTCACTACCATGTGCTAAAGATCTTGGTTTGCTTGAAGGATTCGATGAGCGAGTTAACCTAAACGGCGGCGCAATCGCCCTAGGCCACCCGCTAGGTTGTTCAGGTACTCGTATCTCAACCTCATTGATTAACATCATGGAAGCAAAAGATGCCAAACTTGGTTTAGCCACTATGTGTATCGGACTAGGTCAAGGTATAGCAACGGTATTCGAGCGCGTTTAATACCCTGCTTTAACGACAAAGAAGCCGGCTTTTGCCGGCTTCTTTGGTATAATACCAACCTAGCAAAATACCTGCTCATTTTTAACGGTTTAAATAGATGATGAAGCTACCGCGTCCTGCTGCGCTCCTTACCTACGTCCAGTAGGCAACTGCGTTATTTCTTTTCTGTGGAGAAAAGCTGCATACGTAAAGAAATGTCTCGCCTAGATTGGTATAAGCTCAACTTTTTCGTATTGCGATATTGATAAATTAATCAGAGCCGTTAGAATTAATTTTATTTTTAGTTGGATAACCCGTGACTGACATTGAACACACCTTAGACGCAATCGGATTACGCTGCCCCGAGCCGGTAATGATGCTCCGAAAAACAATCCGTAAGCTTAATAGTGGTGAGACTTTAATTGTCACAGCCGACGACCCTTCGACCACCCGAGATATTCCGAGTTTTTGTCGGTTTATGGATCATGAGTTAATTTACTCACAAGTCAGCAACTTGCCTTATACCTACACCATCAAAAAAGGGTAAGGAAATAATTAATGGTGCTGCAGCTACATTGTCTATACACAATGTAGCTGATGAACATGTTCCACGTGGAACATTTTTTGCTGCAATAACAAAACTGCAAACTCTGTGTGGTTAGTAAAAAAACATTATTTGTACCGATATAATAACGGTGTATGTTTATCGAAATGTTATAAAATACGCTACTCACAACGCTCCGGTCGATGCTATAATTAACGTCTTTTTTTTAATCATCGGCTAGAGTTGTTACCCATATTATGCCTAATTACGACACAAAGACATTCCAAGGACTAATCCTTGCACTGCAAGACTATTGGTCACGACAGGGCTGCGTTATAGTTCAGCCTTTAGATATGGAGGTTGGTGCTGGCACCTTCCATCCACAAACCTTCTTACGTTCACTTGGCCCAGAGCCAATGAGCAGTGCTTATGTACAGCCATGTCGTCGTCCTACTGATGGTCGTTATGGCGAAAACCCTAACCGTCTTCAGCAGTATTATCAATTTCAGGTGGTGCTAAAGCCTAATCCAGATAACATTCAAGAACTGTATTTAGAATCTCTCAAAGAACTTGGCGTAGACCCATTAGTTCACGATATTCGCTTTGTTGAAGACAACTGGGAATCACCGACTCTTGGCGCTTGGGGCTTAGGCTGGGAAATCTGGCTTAACGGCATGGAGATATCTCAATTTACCTACTTCCAACAAGTAGGCGGCTTAGAGTGTTCCCCAATCACTGGTGAAATTACTTACGGTCTTGAGCGTTTGGCTATGTATATTCAAGGCGTTGATAGCATCTACGATCTAGTATGGACCGATGGCCCGCTTGGCAAAGTAACTTACGGTGATGTTTTCCATCAGAATGAGGTCGAGCAGTCGACTTACAACTTTGAACATGCTGATGTTCCTTCATTATTTGCATTATTTGATCAATGCGAAAAGGACAGCCAAAAGCTAGTAGAAGCTGGCTTGCCACTACCCGCTTACGAGCAGGTAATGAAGGCATCTCACGCCTTTAATCTGCTAGATGCCCGTCACGCTATTTCAGTGACCGAGCGTCAGCGTTATATTTTACGGGTCCGTACCTTGTCAAAATCTGTCGCTCAGTGTTATTACGCCGCACGTGAAGCCCTTGGTTTCCCGTTATGTAAAAATGAAAATGCTCGAGCAAACGGTGGAGACAAATAACATGACTGTACAAAATTTAATTATCGAATTAGGTACTGAAGAGTTACCGCCAAAATCATTACGCACTTTGGCACAAGCCTTTAGTGACAGTATTGAACAGCAATTGATCAAAGCTGATATTGCCTTTGAATCTGTAAGCTTTTTAGCATCACCTCGTCGTTTAGCAGTTTCTGTCAAGCAATTGTCCACGGGTCAGTCGGACAAAACTGTTGAAAAGCGTGGTCCTGCTATCTCTTCTGCATTTGATGATGAAGGCAATGCCACTAAAGCGGCGCAAGGTTGGGCTCGTTCAAACGGCATCACTGTAGAACAAGCGGAACGTTTAAAAACAGACAAAGGCGAGTGGTTAGTATTTAAGGCCCAAGTCAAAGGCAAAGATACAATTGCATTATTACCTGCAATGGTTGAACTAGCATTAGCTAAATTACCAATCCCTAGACCAATGCGCTGGGGCAGTAATACAATGCAGTTTATTCGCCCAACTAAAACCCTAACGATATTATTTGGCGATCAGTTAGTTGATGCTGAAATCTTAGGTTGTAAGTCGGCACGTATTATTCGCGGTCATCGCTTCCATTGTGATAAAGAGTTAATTCTAGATCACGCTGATAACTACACCGAATTATTACGTACTGAAGGTTTTGTTATTGCCGATCACGATGAGCGTAAAGCACTGGTTAAAGCTCAAGTACTTGCAGCTGCTAACGCAGAAAATGGCGTAGCTGATATCGACGAAGATTTACTTGAAGAAGTTAGTTCTATTGTCGAATGGCCAATCACTTATGTTGGCAGCTTCGAAGAAAAATTTCTCGACGTCCCTGCTGAAGCGCTTATCTACTCCATGAAAGATAACCAAAAGTATTTTCCGCTATTAGATACTGATGGTAACTTAATGGCTCGCTTTATCTTTGTTTCGAATATCGACAGTAAAGAACCGGAACAAGTAATTAAAGGCAATGAAAAAGTTATTCGCCCTCGTCTAGCTGATGCTGAGTTCTTCTATAATCAAGATCAAAAAGTCACGCTAGAAAGCCGGATCGATAGTTTAGAAAATATCTTGTTCCAGAAACAACTTGGGACATTAAAAGAGAAATCACAACGTATTGCTGATCTGTCAAGAATCATTGCCAATAAAATTAACGCTGATGAAGCAAATGCTCACCGCGCCGGTTTATTATGTAAAACCGATTTAATGACCGATATGGTACTTGAATTTCCTGATGTGCAAGGCGTAATGGGCATGTACTACGCTCGTTTCGACGGCGAAGCTGAAGATGTAGCATTAGCACTAAACGAACAATATATGCCGCGTTTTGCTGGTGACAAATTACCAGATTCATTAGTTGCATGCTCAGTAGCTCTAGCAGATAAGTTTGATACACTGGTTGGCATCTTTGGCATAGGCCAAATACCTAAAGGTGATAAAGATCCGTTTGCACTGCGCCGTGCTGCGATTGGTGCATTAAGAATTATGGTTGAAAAAGACCTTGATTTAGATCTAGTTGAACTAGTTAAAGCCGCTGCTGAACTATACGGCGATAAGCTAAGTCACGAAGTGGAAGTGTCTGTTGTTGATTTTATATTGGGTCGTTTTAACGCCTGGTATCAAGACCAGAACATTTCTACCGATATTATAAAAGCCGTTATGGCACGTCGCCCAACGCGCCCTAGTGACTTCAACAAACGCATTGAAGCCGTGACAGCATTTAGAGCATTGGAAGCCTCAAAATCTCTTGCTGCAGCCAACAAACGCGTTGGAAATATACTAGCGAAAACAGCTGAGCCAATCGCTGAAACTGTGGATGCTACTTTATTATCTGAGCCCGCAGAAATCGAACTGGCTAAGGTAGTAGCTTCGTTAACTGAGCATTTAATCCCTGTTTTTGCGGTTAGTGATTACGATCAAGCATTAACCCAACTGGCAAAGTTGAAAGATCCTGTTGATTTGTTTTTCGATAATGTGATGGTGATGTGCGATGATCAAGCGATCAAACTAAACCGTTTAGCTTTGCTAAATAACTTAAGAAATCAGTTTCTTAATGTTGCAGATATCTCTTTGCTTCAAAGTTAATACTAATCTTTGAATAACAAACTGCAAAACGCCGCGATTAACGCGGCGTTTTTATGTTCAGGGTGAACGTATGACACGGTGCCATAGATGGCAAAGAGTGACTGTGTCACAACTTACACTTCACTGAACAAGGTAAGTTTGTTGGGATCAATCTCATTTTTCATTAAAATTAACTCAGCTTCTAATTCGCTAATTAATGTTGCTTCCAGCAGCAGCGAAACTTCACTTAGTAATTTTGATTCAACCAAAATTGTAGTTAACGCACAAGGCTCCGACATTGCTTTGTAGGTCATGTGTTGCTGTAATGGATAGATAATTGCTTCTGGCAGCCCCCACTCTCGAACGATATTTACGGTCAGCTGCTTTGACATTGAGCTCATCATTTTTCGAAAATGCACAGAACCGGGCTGCACTCCGGGCATCGCTTGCGAAATAGCATCAACCAATGCTTTAAATACCGCAATTTTACCAATATCGTGAATCAAGCCGACGAAGAATGCAGCATAAGGATCTAATCCTTGTTCTTTTGCGGCAGCTTCACAGAATTTGGCAGTCATAATCGAATGTTGCCATACTTTCTCGCCAAAAAGCTTAAAGTAAATTGGACTAACTTTCATCACTCCACCTAACGAAGCTGCAGTGACTACTTGCTTAAGCGAGTCGAGACCAACAAAGTTAATCGCCATTTTTAAACTATTAACTTCTTTATCAGTCCGCCTAAATGCAGCGCTATTAGCAAGTTTAACTACTTGAGAAGCCATCACAGGATCTTGCTGCAAGCTAGTTTCAACCTGACCGACCGGAGCCCCGCTATCAATTTTTTGCAGCGCCTCTTTTAAGGCTTTAGGAAACGGCTCTAACGTCATATTGTTAGGATTGATTAACAGATCACCAACCGATTCAACAATTTTTTGTTCTAACGAATTTTCAATCTCTAGACTTTCAGCTTCTTTACCAAACAACAAATCATAAAATAAATGCTCTGAATTGATCAAATCAACATCTACTTTTGTTGGCACTTTTTTATTGTTTTGTTGTGTTGGCTGTTTAGTCCGAGGTTTGTCTTGTTTAATAGACTTAGGAGTTGGCGCCCCTTTGTTCATTAAATCTGTAAACCAACTCATAGTAACTCCTTTTGCGTCTGATATTTTAGGTTATCACCTATTTACCGATTGAGCTATGTTATAGATCAATCAGTCAGTGAAAAAAAAGGAGCCTTGCGGCTCCTTTAAATTACTGAATTTCAGTCTAATCTACACATCAAGATTAACTACTTTAAGTGCATTGTCTTCAATAAAATTACGACGTGGCTCTACTTGATCGCCCATCAACGTCGTAAACAATTGATCGGCAGCAATCGCATCTTCAACGGTTACTTGTAACATCCGGCGGTTTTCAGGATCCATGGTGGTTTCCCACAATTGCTCTGGATTCATCTCGCCCAATCCTTTGTAACGCTGAATATAAAGACCACGTTTGGACTCATGCATTAGCCATTCAACTGCCTGTGCAAAAGTATCGATGTTCTTTTTACGTTCGCCACGCTGAATAAAGGCATCATCTTCTAGTAGGCCATGGATATCATTGCCTAACGCAACAATTTTACGGTAATCGCCAGAGGCAAAGAACGTTGGCTCAAAATGATACTCGGTATCGACACCATGCATACGAATAGTAAGTTGCGGAGTAAAGCGGCTATGCTCTTCATTGCCAATCACCTCACCAGAGAAGATAGTGCCTGCACAGTCTTCTTCGTTTAATACATTCACTAAGGCGTCTAACCAGTTAGCAACCGAATCACGGGTAGACAATGCATCAACCGTCAACTCAGGGCTGTAAATAAGCTGAGTTAATACCGCTGTTGGGTAACGTAATTTTAGACGACTAATTGCTACTTCAACGCTACGGAATTCTTTAACTAAGCCTTCAAGTGCCGGGCCAGAGATGCCAGGTGCTTGAGCATTAACATGTAACGAAGCATTATCAAGTGCGATAGTCGTTAGATATTCGGTTAAGACCTCATCATCTTTGATGTAACGTTCTTGCTTGCCTTTTTTAACTTTATACAAGGGTGGCTGTGCAATATAGATATAACCGTTATCAACTAATTCATTCATTTGACGATAGAAGAATGTTAACAACAACGTTCGGATGTGCGAACCATCAACATCGGCATCGGTCATGATGATGATTTTGTGGTAACGAATTTTCTCTGGGAAATATTCTTCGCGGCCAATACCACAGCCTAGTGCAGTAATTAGCGTTGCCACTTCCTGTGATGATAACATCTTATCAAAACGGGCTTTTTCAACATTTAGAATTTTACCTTTAAGCGGTAAAATAGCCTGATTTTTGCGGTTACGTCCCTGCTTAGCACTACCGCCAGCAGAGTCCCCTTCCACAATATATAGTTCAGAAAGCGCAGGATCTTTTTCCTGACAATCGGCTAACTTACCCGGCAAACCACCTAGGTCTAATGCGCCTTTACGACGAGTCATCTCACGGGCTTTACGTGCCGCTTCTCGCGCACGAGCTGCATCAACAATTTTCCCAACAACGTCTTTCGCCACTGATGGATTTTCAAGCAAGAAATCGTTGAAGTTAGTGCCCATGCTTTGCTCAACAGCCGACTTAACTTCACTAGATACTAACTTGTCTTTAGTCTGTGAACTGAACTTAGGATCAGGTACTTTAACAGAAATAACCGCGGTTAAACCTTCACGAGCATCATCACCAGTCGCACTGGTTTTGTTCTTTTTGTTAAAGCCTTCTTTTTCCATGTAGTTGTTCAATGTACGTGTTAACGCACCACGGAAACCAGCAAGGTGAGTACCACCGTCGCGTTGTGGAATGTTATTGGTAAAACATAAAATGCTTTCCTGATAACCATCATTCCATTGCATTGCTACTTCAACAGTTGTACCGTCTTCGCGCTCTTCACTAAAATGAAAAACATCGGGGTGAACCGCTGTTTTATTTTGATTTAGGTAGCTAACGAAAGCGCTGATGCCGCCTTCATAACAGAAGTTTTTGCTCTTACCTTCACCACGTTCATCAACCAGCGTAATAGAAACACCAGAGTTAAGGAATGATAATTCACGCACACGTTTGGCCAAAATATCGTAATGAAACAAAATATTAGTAAAGGTATCTTCACTTGGCCAAAACTGCATTTTTGTGCCAGTACCAGTACATTCACCAATGACCTTTAACGGCTCAACTGGCTCACCATGTGTATATTCTTGAAAGTGAACTTTGTCGTGACGCTTGATGGTAATTTCTAGTTTTGAAGATAGCGCGTTTACTACAGAAACACCTACCCCGTGTAAACCACCAGAAACCTTATAAGAATTATCATCGAATTTACCACCGGCATGTAATACCGTCATGATAACCTCTGCGGCAGAGACACCCTCTTCTTCGTGGATATCAACAGGAATACCACGGCCATCATCCTGAACCGAGACAGAACCATCAAGGTGGATAGTAATGGTAATGTCGCTACAATGACCTGCTAACGCTTCATCAATCGAGTTATCTACTACTTCGAATACCATGTGGTGCAAACCGGAACCATCGTCGGTATCTCCGATATACATTCCAGGGCGCTTACGCACCGCGTCTAGTCCTTTTAGAACCTTAATACTTGACGAATCGTAACTATTCTCTGACATATAATATTCTCGTTCTAATTATCCTGAGTAACCACACCCTGTTCCACGTGAAACAAGCGAGTCTGATATTGGCTGGTTTGAGCTTCTATTTGTCTGACATCGATGACTGATAAAAATAACTGCGCCCGAGTCTCGACCAATTGGTCAATTAATATTTGGCGCTTACTGGCATCGAGTTCAGACGATAAATCGTCCACCAGATAGATGGTTTCTTTGTCCACTTGCGTTTGCAAATGAACTCCCTGTGCAATGCGTAAAGCACAAACCAAAAGTTTTAATTGTCCTCGCGATAATGCATCTTGAGCAGGCACATTATCGCAGCGTAATCTTAAGTCCGCTTTATGAGGCCCAGCTGAGGTATAACCAAGGGCTAAATCTCGCGGGTAATTTCTCTCAAGCAATTGAGATAATTCAGTTTTTTTGTCCCACCCCTGACTGTAAGACACAGTAACGTTAACAGCGGGCAGAAAACGCTCTATTATACCCTGTAATATCGGATTAAACGAATTTATATAGCTATTTCTTAGGGTCGTCAATTCAAGCGAATATTGAACTAACTCACGGTCCCAATAAGAAATTTCTCGATAACTGGCTTTACGTTTTAATAGCGAATTGCGTTGTTTGAGCAGGCGTTTACAACGGTTCCAAATTTCATGAAAATTGCCGTCGGTATGAAACACACCCCAATCGACAAACTGGCGTCTGTTATTGGGGCCACCGGTGAGCAAAGTAAAACTGTCTGGGGTAATTAATTGCAGTGGTAAATATTCAAGTAACTTAGCGAGTCGAGTAACATTATCACCATCGACTTTCACCTTAACATCGCCATTACGAAACCGCTGAATACCTACGGAATGACCACTGGCTTTGCCCCAAACAATTAAATCATCATGGTCATGACCAATAACACGAGAAGCAAGGTGAGTACGAAAGGAGCGGCCAAGGGCCAGATAGTGAATGGCTTCAAGCAGGCTAGTTTTACCGCTGCCATTGTCACCACAAATAATGTTTAGCTGGCCAAACTCAAGCTTGACCTGTGCTAAATTTCTTAATCGTTGAACCGATAGTTGTTCTAATAACATCTAAAGCCGCATTGGCATGACAACATACATCGACTCAGAGCTATCAGCCGCCTCGATTAAACCACTGCTATTAGCATCGCCTAGTGTCATCTTAACTTGATCGGTCTTAAGGGCGTTAAGCGCGTCTAGTACGTAGCTGACATTGAAACCAATTTCTAAATCGTCAAATTGATAATCCAGATCTACGATTTCTTGCGACTCTTCTTGTTCAGGATTGTTGGCTGTTATTTTCAACTCATTAGTTGAAAAGTTAAACCGCACGCCACGAAATTTTTCATTAGACAAAATGGAAGCACGCGCCAGCGCTTGTTTGAAATCTAGTCGGGAGGTAATAATAACCTTATCACCGCCACGAGGAAGCACCCGCTGATAATCAGGAAAACGGCCATCAACTAACTTGGTAGTAAACACCGCATTGTTGATATTGGCACGTAAATGGCTTTCACCAATTTGAACCGAAACAGGATCTTCAATCGCTTCAATCAAACGTAATAACTCAACCACGCCTTTGCGCGGTACAATCACTTGCTTGTTCGGCAACTGAGCGTTGATTTTACGACTGCTTACCGCCAAACGGTGACCGTCGGTCGCTACTGTTTTAAACTCGTCATTATTGGTCTCAAACAGCATGCCATTGAGATAATAACGAACATCTTGATTAGCCATTGAGAATTGAGTACTTTCGATAACCGATCGTAATAAATGCTGTGGCAACACAAACTCAGTGTCGCTCTGCCAGTTATCAATATTGGGAAAATCATCTGCAGATAAAGTCGACAAGGTAAAACGACTGCGTCCCGAGCGAATAATCATCCGCTCACCCTCAATATCTATCTTAATATCAGCGCCATCTTGCAGACCCTTACAGATATCAAGAAACTTCTTCGCTGGCACAGTAGTACGACCAGGATCAACGGGTCCGTCTAAATCAACCGAACCAATTAACTCAACTTCAAGATCGGTCGCAGTAATTTTAAGTAAGCCTTCACTGACTTCCAGTAAAACGTTCGACAACACCGCCATGGTGTGGCGACGTTCAACCGCCCCAGAAACTAAGGTTAATGGTTTAAGTAGCTGTTCTCTGGAAATAGTAAATTTCATGAGATTCCCTGATAAAAAATGACAATATTGTTACATCGACCATCACACTAATATGTGTTTATGATGATAACGTTCTGATTAAGTTCGAGTAGTCTTCTTTTATATCATGACTCTCTTCTCTAAGTGCTTTAATGCGACGGCACGCATGCAATACAGTCGTGTGATCTCTGCCACCAAAAGCATCACCAATTTCTGGCAAGCTGTGGTTAGTGAGCTCTTTTGACAACGCCATCGCCATTTGTCTAGGCCGCGCCACTGAACGGGTGCGTCGCTTAGACAGCAAATCAGAAATTTTAATTTTGTAATACTCAGCGACGGTTTTTTGAATATTATCTATGGTCACTAACTTGGCTTGTAGCGCCAATAAGTCACGCAATGCCTCTTTAACAAAATCAATCGTAATTGGTCGACCGGTAAAATTGGCATTGGCCATTACACGATTTAAAGCCCCTTCGAGCTCACGAACATTTGAACGCAAACGTTTGGCAATAAAAAACGCCACTTCGTCTGGCAAATGCACTTTGTGTTCGTCGGCTTTGCGTTGCAAAATCGCGACCCGTGTTTCAAGCTCTGGCGGTTCAATCGCGACCGTTAAGCCCCAACCGAATCGTGACTTCAACCGATCTTCTACCCCGACAATTTCTTTCGGATATTTGTCGCTGGTTAAAATGACCTGATGATTACCTTCTAATAAAGCATTAAAGGTATGAAAGAATTCTTCTTGTGAACGCTCTTTATTAGCAAAAAACTGAATATCATCGATTAACAAAGCATCGACACTGCGATAATAACGCTTAAACTCTTCAATGGCATTGTTACGTAAAGCCTTTACCATATCTTGCACAAAACGTTCCGAGTGCATATACACAACTTTTGCGCCGGGTTTAGCCGCTAAAATGCCGTTACCTACCGCATGTAACAAGTGAGTTTTACCAAGACCGGTACCGCCATAGAGAAATAATGGGTTGTAAGCACCACCTGGGTTTTGCGCAACCTGAATGGCGGCAGCACGCCCGAGCTGATTCGATTTACCTTCAACAAAGTTATCAAAGGTGTAATTACGATTAATGTTGCTGCTTAATACCGGTTGTGGCCCATCAGGATCTTGCTCCCAACTTGGCTTTAATACCGGCTGTGGCTTAACAGGTTGATCAGGACGTTTACTTTGCGCCGGCTTAACGGCAGGTTTACTGCCAATATCAAATCTCAATGTCGGGGCTTCGTTGCCCATCACATCTACTAAAAAATTATTGATATTGTCTAAGTATTTATCCCTCACCCAATCAAGCACGAAACGATTCGGCGCATAGAGAGTTAACGTATCGTCTTCAAGCACCGCTTGCAAAGGTCTAATCCACATGCTGAATTGTGTTGCAGGCAATTCATCCTGTAACCGATTTAAGCACTGTTGCCAAATCCAAGCAGTCACTAACTTCTCCAAAAATAAACCACAAAAAGGGCAAACATTTTAGCCTTTGATGCTATAAATCACCAGTAAAACAATCATTCTTTTAGTGCTGGCGCAGATAAACCAACAAAAGCGAAATAGCAAAACTGAATCGATCATCAAATAAAAAAGGATCTTAGTGATGATCTCGCCAAATAAAAACATAATCATTAAAAAACAACAAGATAAAAAAACAATAACGAATTACGCTCCAAATTTTAAGCAATAGCGTGATCTAAACCACGATAAATAGTGCAATAAATGGCTTTTATCATTGACAAATTGGCTGTCATTTTTTAAACTCTCGCGTCCCTTTTAATAGGGTGTGTAAGTTGTAATGATGCAATTTACACTTAATGTAACGTTT
>Ga0209292_1002139_pt1 | contig 23054 bp, 26 predicted proteins | sample GOMGulsemesocosm_2_FD_184634 | JGI IMG/M metagenome (GOLD analysis project Ga0209292, IMG submission 184634) | Methane-oxidizing microbial communities from mesocosms in the Gulf of Mexico - GOM9C Gulf of Mexico (SPAdes) (version 2) | ecosystem: Environmental > Aquatic > Marine > Cold seeps... | reverse complement strand
CCCGATTGCTGTATTCTTACGTCTAGACTTTTACAGAGATTAGAAATTCATAATGGCCATGCAAAAATTCGATAATGCGTTAATCGTAAAGCAAATAGATGTCACTCCAGAAAACGATATGTATTCGCCAAAGTATACTGATTCCCTTCAGGGTGAAGTAGACAATGCATCAACAAGCATTGTCCTTGCGACTATTAACGCAAAGTATATTCATGCCAGTCTAGGGCTGCGCTATTTATATGCGAATTTAAAAGAGCTGCAAAGTCATTGTGAAATTAAAGAGTTCGTTATTCAAACTCGCCCTCTTGATATTGTTGAACAAATTTTAGAGTCAAAGCCTACTATCGTTGGTTTTGGCGTTTATATTTGGAACATCATTGAAACAACTAATGTTGTAAGCCTATTAAAAGTTATAGCGCCAGAAGTTAAAGTCGTATTAGGCGGGCCTGAAGTTAGTTATGAGACAGAACAACAAGCTATTGTAGAAACCGCAGACTACGTTTTAACAGGCCAAGCCGATATTAGCTTTTATGAATTATGTAAAGATATTATCTACAATACAGCGCCTGATAAGAAGGTTCTAAAGTCTCAAGTTGTTCCTTTAAACGATCTTGCATTACCTTATGAATACTATACTGATGAAGATTTAAAAAATCGGTTACTTTATGTGGAAGCATCTCGTGGTTGTCCGTTTAAATGTGAATTTTGTTTATCATCATTAGACACTTCTTCAAACCCTTTTGAGATAGACCTCTTTCTTGAGCAAATGGAAATCCTCTTTCAACGTGGCGCTCGAAACTTCAAATTTATCGATAGAACTTTTAATCTAAACATTAAAACTACCATGCAAATTATGCAGTTTTTCTTAGATAAAATGAGTGAAGAGCTCTATCTGCATTTTGAAGTGGTACCAGACCACTTACCACGCAAGCTAAAAGAGTTATTAGCCAAATTTCCTGAAGGCAGCTTACAGTTTGAAGTGGGCATTCAAACCTTTAATGTTGACGTGCAAGCGAACATTAATAGAAAGCAAAACAATCCAAAATCTAAAGAAAACTTAATGTGGTTGAAAGACAATACTACCGCTCATATACACGCCGACCTTATTTTTGGCTTGCCCGGCGAAACTTTCGAGTCTTTTAGAGATAGCTTTAATCAACTTTACGTGTGTCGTCCTCATGAAATTCAATTAGGTATTCTAAAACGTCTTAAAGGCAGCCCTATTATCAGGCATACAGGAGCGTTCGATCTACGCTTTAATCCATTACCACCCTTCAACATTCTCAGCACTGATCGTGTGGACTTTGCCACCATGCAATTGGTTAATCGTTTTGCGCGATATTGGGACATGATAGGAAATTCTGGCCGTTTCAAGCATGTATTGCCTCATTTGCTAGCCGATAATCCTTTTGACCATTTTATGGCAATTACCAACTGGATTTTTGAAAAAACCGGCCAAACCCATAAAATTAACCTGAAAAAGCAATTTGAGTTGATGTCACAGGCTACCGAAGCTTTATTCCCAGAAAAGCATCAACTTATTATTGAAAAGATTGAATTAGATTACATTGCGTCGAAGCTAAAAAGCCATTTCAATACTCTGAGTCTTTATGGTGGTGAAGAAAAAGCATCAACAGGCACAGGTAAGTTTGTACAGCGACAAAAGCGCCACATGAGTTAAACATCATCACGCACTATGACAACTGATTATCGAGTATGGTTGTCATCAATATTCTATTCCAACCGCCTTTTTCGTTGCTAAAAATGTTTCAATAATATTCATGAGGAAAAACAATAATGGAGCCTAATATTGCACACCTCGCAACGCTAATTGGTGATAATGCTCGCTCTAAAATGCTCACGGCCTTAATGAGTGGCAAAGCACTGACAGCAACAGAACTTGCCATAGAAGCAGATATAACTCCTCAAACGGCTAGCACCCATCTATCAAAATTAGTTAAAGGAGAATTACTGATTGTTAGGAAGCAAGGACGCCACAAATATTTTCAACTACACAACCCTCAAGTTGCTGACTTAATCGAGAATATGCTTAATCTCAGTGCAGCAATTATAAATAACGACGTGCCAACAGGTCCACGCAATAAACGATTAAGAGAAGCGCGCATTTGTTATGATCATTTAGCAGGTAACATGGGGGTGATGCTTTTTGATGCCTTAATCCAAAAAGGATGGCTTATCGACTCAGATACAATTCTTACAATGACGAATGCAGGGCAACAGTTTTTCACCGATTTAGGCGTTGATTTTGACTCGTTGAAAAAGAGTAGCCGTCCGCTGTGTAAATCTTGTTTGGATTGGAGCGAAAGGAGAACGCATCTAGCTGGCAGCTTAGGAAAGTGGATTTTAGATGATGCAATCAATCGCACCTGGGCAGAGCAAGACTTGGACTCAAGAGCTATTCAATTTAGTCCGACTGGCTTAAAGTCTTTTTGTAAACGGTATGCGCTGTAGTCTCCCACATTTCCCTTTCTTGCATTCACTAAAACAATAGTAAAAGCCTCCATAGTTCGGCCGCGCTCGAAGCGTTTATTTCTGAAGCACATATATTAAAACTCTTTTAATAATACTTACTCAGGATGTCATGAAATTCTTAATAGCCACCTTTTTACTACTGCCGCATATTTGCAACGCCACACACCAGCAAAAGATTAATGATATAGATGTCAGTGGTTATAAATTCTTTAAAGTAAATAGTCACATCGAAGGCTTAAGCTTTGGGCTACATCAGTACAAATCTACTCGTAATCATACACAAGGAACGATTTTATTGGTGCACGGTTCATCTTTCCCATCAAAGCTTTCATTTGCATTTAAAATGAAGGGGAAATCTATGATCGATGTATTAACAGAAAAAGGTTTTAATGTTTATTCATTGGACTTTTTAGGTTACGGGGACGCAGAACGGTATCCCCAAATGATACATAAAAATAATAGTGCAGCCCCCTTAGGGCGTGGATTACAGGCAGCTAATGATTTAAATATTTCCGTTGATTTCATTCTTGCCAATGAAAACATCAAGCAGATTGACCTTTTAGGTCATTCTTGGGGAGGCGCGGTCGCAGCAAGGTTTGCAGGGCAAAACCCACATAAAGTAAACAAACTCATAATGTATGCTGCAATAACACCAGTCAGCTCAAACCAAGTAACCCAAGCGCATAAGGTTCCAGCTTATTCTTTAATGTCTCCCAAAGAGAGAATTAAATCATTAAACTCCTTAGCACCCGAGCCATACAGACCTCTATTGGCACCTGAAATGTTTAAAACTTGGGGAACACAATGGCTAAAATCAGATCCTATAAAAAAGACAGACTTAAAGGTTAGTTTTCCAGCTGGTCCGAAATCTGATGTGCAAGACTTTCTCAATGGGAAATCATTTTATGATCCAGCTTTAATTACATCAAATGTATTATTAGTTAGAGGCGAGCATGATAAGTACCCTTCTAAAACACACTCAAAGCAACTCTTGAAAGAACTGGTTAATGTACCAATAAAGCAATATATTGAAATAGAAAATGGCACCCATGTTATGCACTTGGAGAAAAATAGACATGCGTTATACCAGGTAATTATTAATTTTTTAATCGACCCTGGGCTGTGAGCATTTCTGTAAATATGTTTTGAAATATTGTCATTCTTTATGACAATATTTCAGAAAAAACATGAATCTAAAGCTGATATTTGTTAAAAGTATCATGCTTTACTAACTTTCTAACGACAAAACCATCTATGAAATTTGAAGAATTACACCATTATCTTTGCACTATGGCTCACCTCTCTAAAGAGGACTGGCGGCTTATTAGTGAGGAGCTGTCTGTTGTAAATATTAAGAAAGGCGTCAACTTAAAATACTGTCATGATTTGAGCAAGGAAATTATGTTCCTCAATAAAGGGATAGCACGCTCCTTTGTGATTGACGAGGCGGGGCGCGAATTTACCTGTTCCTTTAATTTTAATGATCCTGCTTCTTCAATCAAAAATCTGTTTGTGACTGATTATGTGAGCGTGATAAAAAATGAAAAGTCATTACTCAACTTTGAGTCACTAACCGACATAGAAGTTATTGCAATTCCTGTCAGCGCAATCAACAAATTATATGATGAGAATGCACGTTGGGAACGCATTGGCAGGCGTATCGCCGAAGAGGTTTATTGCATCACACAAAAGCGCACTTTATCGCTATTAACCATGACAGCAAGCCAGCGATATGAAGAATTGATAAATACAATGCCATCTGTAATTTCACACATTCCCGAATTACATATCGCCTCATATCTCGGTATTACACCTCAATCTCTCAGCCGTATTAAAAAATCGAGAATCCTTACCAAATGATAATGCTCATTGGATAACGAACCTTTATGCTGTGCGGATATTAAAAATCTTCTCCAATAGGACAGCCAAGCAATGAAAATACGTGAAATGATTAAGTGGCAAGCTGACGGTTATAAAACGTATCACTTTTCACGCATCAATTTGTGGATACATATAATTGCAGTACCGTTTTTTATAACAGGAACTTTGTCGCTGTTCTTAGCAATCATCACCTTAAATATATTACTCATCATTACATCAGTCACACTAATGGCTATTTCCATGGGCGCTCAAGGCTACGGCCACTGTAAAGAAAAAGTGCCAGCGATTCCCTTTAGCGGATTTGTTAATGCTGTGACCCGTATTTTTTTGGAGCAACTCATTACATTCCCCAAATTTGTGCTGACCGGACAATGGTATAGAGCACTTACAAATATATAACTTAAGCATGATGAAGACATTTAACGCAAGTTAAACACAAAGTATGAAAAGTTAGCCGCTTTTAACATAAAATTGGTTTAGCGTTTACTGCGATACATGTAGTGATATGATGTCTATAAATCAATTCTTAATATGGATATTAATCAATGAGTTTTAGGCTTTTTTTACCTGTTTCAATGCTCCTTCTTATGTTTGCTGCCCAAGCCAATGCGTGGGCCACGCTGCCACATCAAATAAAGCGCACTATGATTCAACTTGATGAACGCGATAAATTCAATTCTCGTGCATTATTCGTCGATATAAATCAAAAGCCGTTGGTTTTATTTGAAAGTATCAGTGACTACAACTTTCGTAATATTTCGATTGCAGTCGCTCACATTAATCATCAAACCACTCCCGACAACCTTGATAGTTCTACGCACATTATTTCTAAACTAAAACGCTATAATACGCTCACTGGTATCATTTTTACGCCAGAGCATCATCAGCTTTATTACACTGTATCTGATGGTTTCAAGAAACCCGCACAATTGATGAGAGCGACTTTAAATGAGCATGGTGAACTTCATAATGCGACAAGAATTTCCCTAAATACTCCTTTATCAGGCATGAGCTTCCCTAAGATTCATTATGCTGACGGGCTTTATTATCTGGCCTTTAGAAAACAGCAATGTTGCGGCTTGGGCTTTGCTATGAGTAACGATGGTCTTACATTTACATTAAAAGATACATTGTCGATTGCTGGTTCAATGCCAGCAGCGGAAAGCTTTTCCGACAATACATTAATTTATACCTATCAAAGCCCTTATCCAACAGATATTAAAACTAGCAAAGGGAAGGTAAAATATGTCATGAAGTCACGATTTAAACTCTCCCATGATCAGGGCTCACATTGGTCTACTGACATCCCTGTCTCTCATTCTACTTTTGAGATTCACGACGCTATCGCCTTCAAACGCCTCGATGGTAATATTGATATTTATTATAGCCACGATCTTAACCGTAAGCAGGAGCAACTATCACTGTGGCGTCGTTGTGTATTCCCTAACGGTAAGTTAGGGAAAGAAGAGCTAGTGGCAGATGAACGTATTGGCAATATTGCAAAACCAAATCCTTTTCGTATGGAAAGTGGCGCTATTGCCTTACAATTTATTGATCAAGTAAGTGATAATAAACAAGGTTCTATACAATATTCAAGCATCATTAAACACGATGCTGTGTGTAATTTATGATGAATCATGATATTCGTCAATTACACTTAAATTTAATCATAGTAACTCTAAGTTTATAATTAAATAATAAGATAAAATATTAATCATTGATTTTAAAGAGTAATATTATTGGCTCTTTCCTTGCTTACTTTAGCTATAAAAATACAATGTTAGCCATAAAAAGGATAAATTATGTCGGTTGCAGCGCAAGATAGACCTATCGAAAATGTTCGTGAAGAAGTCATCGATCAACTTATTATGAATTACAGTCATGGTGAGATTTCTTTAGAGGCTTTTGAACAGCGATTAGATACCGCAATGGCTAGCGATGATGCTGTTGTTATTAGTGAATTGGCACGTGATTTACCACTGAGCATCGACAGTGCTTACCAACAAAAAAAGAACAATGCACTAGGGACACACCACCAACGCGGTGAATTAAAAGATAATGAAAGACTAGTTAACATACTCAGTTCAAGTAAACGTGACGGCCAATGGCATGTCCCCAAAGAAATTACCCTGCTCAACATTTTTGGCAGCGATGAATTAGATTTCACCCAAGCGAGATTCAACTCTTCTCACGTAAAGATCACCATTATGTCGGTATTTGGTAGCGTTAAAATATCCGTACCTGAAGATATAAATACTCATACCAACGTCAATTGCATTGTGAGCAGTATAAAAAAGAATGCTAACGTAGATTACGACAATGATGCTCCAACCCTTTCGATTGAAGGTAAATTCATTTTTAGTAGCCTCCACGTGATGATCAAAAGAACCGTACGAGAAAAGTTGGTTAGATTCGCCGATAGTATGAAAGCATTTTTTGGATAAAAGACATGAGCTAAACACTCGTTAAATTAGACTAAAATTGGACATCTACTTTACTAATATGACATCACAATAAATGAAGTCATTGGTGATGTGAGTGCAAAAATTTAATTTTATAGTTGGCAGTATTAGCGCGGTAGTTCTAACCGCGTGTGGTGCTGGAAATGCGAATGACACAGCGATCAGAAACTATAATGACCTATTTTCTCCCCTGCCTAATCAGGCTCATTACCCTGCTGATAATCCATATTCGTTAGCGAAAGCGCAATTAGGTGAAGCGCTTTTTTGGGATCCGGTATTATCAGGTGATAAAAATGTAGCCTGTGCGACATGCCATCACCCTGATTTTGGCTGGGCTGATGGTAGACAATTTTCTATAGGTTCCGATGGTGCTGGACTAGCAACAAATCGTACTGGTCAGCAAATGACTAATATACATTCCCCGACCATACTCAATACTGCATTTACTGGACTAACAGTTAACGAATCGCTTGAAAGCTTTATTGCAAATGGTTATTTTTGGGATCTCAGGGCTCAATCACTGGAAGAACAAAGTTTTGGACCGATTAAAAACCCAGTAGAAATGACTGGTTATCACATATCCCCCAGTGAAATAAACGGCGTAATATTTGAACGCTTAAGCGCTATTGACCAATACGTAACGATGTTTAATGATGCTTTTGGCAACAATGCAGAAATAAATAGCGAGACAATCAGCCAAGCTATTGCAACATTTGAACGACAACTCATTTCTCCTAATACGCGTTTTGATCGTTTTTTACAAGGTGATCAAGCGGCACTTACACCACTTGAAATAACGGGTCTGAATCGATTTATCGATGTTGGATGCTCCCGCTGCCATAATGGTCCAATGTTAAGTGATAATATGATTCATGAAGGCGAATTTGTTATTGATTCAGGGAAAGCAGTTCGAACACCAAGTTTGCGTAATTTAACGTTTACAGCGCCATTTATGCAAGATGGTTCAAGAGAAACATTAGCTGATGCAATAGCAGTTTATGAGAATAGAGACGATTTACAAGTTACATTAAATGACGGGGATGTAGCATCTATAGAAGCATTTTTGCGAACAATAACTCAAGCTGGTTTTTATCAAAAAATCCCACTTTCAGTACCTAGTAAACTCTCTGTGGGGGGGAATATTAATTAATTGAATAACGAGACTGTTGCTCAGTCTCGTTATTCACTGTAATTTAGTTGCCAGCTATCTTCATTTCTTCCAACAAAATAGAACCACACAAGGTACTCATACGTGAGTCAACGTCATCACTAATCGCCACGATGTTTTTATACATTTCTTGCAAGTTTCCTGCAATCGTTATCTCGTGTACTGGGTATTGAATGATCCCATTTTCAACCCAAAATCCTGCGGCGCCGCGAGAGTAATCCCCCGTGATAATATTAACCGATGATCCCATTAAATCAGTGACTAGCAGGCCGGTACCCATTTGTTTTAGCAGCGCTGCTTGTGTTTTAACCGTGTGGTTAACAAACCAAGTATGCGTGCCACCAGAGTGTCCAGTAGGTGCCATATCTAGTTTACGTCCTGCATAACTCGTAATGAGGTAAGACGCTAAAATACCATTATCAATCACTGTTAAGTCTTTTGTCGCTAAGCCTTCATGATCGAAAGGTGTTGAGGCTAAATAACCTTTAAGGTGCGGCTTCTCTTCGATAGATAACCAATCAGGGAAAATTTGTTCGCCTTTTTTATCTAATAAAAAGCTCGATTTACGATATAAACTGCCGCCGCCAATAGCCGACACTAAATGTCCGATAAAACCTGCCGATAATTGTGATGAAATCACGACTGGTACAGTCATCGTATCGAGTTTCTTAGCACCTAATCGCGCTAGGGTATTTTTAGAGGCTTGCTCACCAATATACGTTGGATTGGCAATGCGGTCAGGATAGCGCGAAACACTATATTCATAATCACGTTCCATTTCGCCATTGTGCTCAGCAATTGAAACACAAGATAAACTATGACGTGAACTTGGGTAACCCGCGAGTAAACCGTGGCTATTACCATAAACACGAAGTCCTTGATGCGAGTTATAAGACGCGCCATCGCAATAGGCAATCTCATCACTATAATCAAGGGCAGCGGCTTCGGCCTCTAACGACAAATCAATCGCGTATTGTGGCTCTAGTGAACCTGGATGATAGAGATCTAAATCTGGAATATCCGTCGCCATTAAATTTGCGTCCGCTAATCCGTTGAAAGGATCTTCAGAGGTGTGTTTCGCAATGCTAATTGCCGCAGATACAGCGCTTTCAATGGCTGACTCACTCAAATCAGATGTTGAACTACTGCCCTTTCGATGACCGCAATAGACACTTATACCTAACGCACCATCATGATTAAATTCAATGGTTTCGACTTCACGTGAACGCGTTGATACACACAGACCCGTCTGTTTGCTCATTGAAACTTCGGCGCTTGTTGCCCCTAAACGTTTAGCTGAATCTAACGCTTTAGCGACCGACTCTTTTACGCGAGCCAATTCATCAAAAATATCGTAGTCTGCTGCCACAATGCGGTTCCTATAAATAAATTTTCGATATCTTAGCATGCTTCACGTTAACGCTGCGCCATCGATTAAAAAATAATGTTACAATGCACGCAAGATAACCGATTAACAGAGAAAACTCATGAGCAAAGCGAAAAAAGCGCCGATTGATTTAAGTACAGAATTAGATGATTGGGTGAGTCGTAGCGAATTAAAACGCCAAGCAGATGATTATCATGCGTTAGGCCGTATCATAATGGATTTAGCCGATAGCCAACGTAAAATGATTCCAATGAGCGAGGATTTACGCGCAGCCGTTGAACTTGCTAACCGCATTCGCCACACTAAAGAAGGCTTTCGCCGTCAAATGCAGTTTGTGGCAAAGGTATTACGTAATAGTGATGTTGTAGAAATTAGAGAATCATTAAAGCAGTTTGATAAGCGTGATAAACGTCATGACTTGGAAATGAGAAAGTTAGAAAAATTACGTGATCGCCTCATAAAACTAGGTGACGACGGAATCAATGACTTTATTGAGCAAAATCCAACGGCTGATCGTCAAAAATTACGTCAGTTTGTGCGTCAAGCAAATAAAGAATTAAAAGACGAAAAGCCAGCGAAAGCGGCCAAAGAGTTATTCCAATACATTAAAAGCTTCAAATAAATTTGATGACTTAAACCTATAAAAGGCTCTAATTAGATAGAGCCTTTTATTTTCTCCAGCCCAAAGCAATCAAATCAATCTGTTTGTTACTGACAATCACACCATTACCGTCCGCGTAAATATAATCGCCTTGATTAATCGTCACGCCACCAATACTTATCGATACATTCACGTCACCAAATCCTCTCTTTTCAGTTTTTAAGGGATGAGCCGCTAACGCTTGAATACCTAAGTTAATTGTTGATAATGCATTCACATCTCTGACACAACCGTTAATAATGATGCCTTGCCACCCGTTAGCCACCGCATTCTTAGCTAACATATCGCCCAGCATAGCTCGATTAAGTGAGCCACCAGCGTCAACCACTATGACTTTACCTGCGCCATGTTGCGACACCAGCTCCCGCACTTTGGAGTTATCTTCAAAGGCTTTTACCGTCACCACCTCGCCAAAAAAAGTCGTCTTCCCCCCAAAGTTACGAAACATTGATGGTAAAACTTTAATATCATTAGCGTAGTGGTCACAAATTTCAGGCAGTAGGTCCAGCATGCTACATTCTCTTCATTGTTATAAAACCAATAGAATAAACAATACCAATCAATAATGTGCATCATTAATGATGATAACGAATACAGCTAGAATGAATAGATATAAAGGTATCGATGTTGAAAAATAGTGGGCAATTTATTGAGCGTATTTCAATTTGGCGCGTTTGATTTCAATAGCTAGTTTTGGCGCTAAGGCCGCATGCTTTTTATGTAAGAGAAAGTAGGTTGTATAGGGTAACAAAGAGGGCGACGTTTGATAGTTAGTTATGTTCATCTTACTTAAGATGTCATCGCCTGCCGCTTGAGTATATATGGCCAAATCGATCCGCTTATTCGCTAATAATTTGAATAATAGATCATATTCAGATACGGCTATTTGATTTTCATAGTTTTTTAATAAGGCTGTTGCATTAGCCCAGCCAGCTAAATAACCAATGGTATATTGATTTTTGGTCAGCTGATAATGTGTTAAGTCTATGGCAGGATTAAGCGTGAAAGCCACCAAATTAGCATGAGCCAACGATTCAGGCACGACAATTAAATTAGGAAACTGTTCAACGATGGTCTCTATTCTGGCGAATTCACCATCGACTAAGCCGGTATTAGCTTCTGCGATTGAGCGCTTATCGGGTCTATAGCGGAACTCCACTTTAATATCTAATGCGCTAAAAGCATCCGTTAATATGACTAACATATTTTTAATTCGAGCCGTCTGATGACTCTTTAACAATGGCGTATTAATGATAAAAGTTTGCGCATTGGCCATACTGCCATAGGTGATAAAAACCAGTAAGAGAAATAATCGACGCGTCATATTAAAATCGCCATAGTAGGAGGGGGGCATTAACAAACATACGATAAATGACCACATAAAGATATCGTCATGTGGTTTAAAATGGCTACAAGTGCTTTAATTTAAATTGTGCTTATTGCTGTTGATTAGCCTGTTTTTCAGCGGCTTTTTCATATTCTTTTTCTAACATTTCTTGCAAGCCTTCAATTCGTTTTTCTTTCTCTTGAGCACTCAAAGATTCGTCTTTACCAATCTCCTCCATCATTGCCTCAATCTCTTTGATCTTTTCTTTGTCTACGCCGAGTCGGTTTTCAACCATTGTTTTCATTGCATCACTTAAAAAATTAGTCGTATCTATGCCAGCTAATGCATCATGCTTTATTTCTGTTTCATTAGTCTCTTTCGTACTTACTTGCGCATTGTTCACTTCAATAGTTCTATTTGAAATTCGCTGCGCATTCACCAAATGATCATAAGTGTTATGGTTTTCTGACTTCGACTGTTCACCTTTCATTGCACCCTGTGACAGCGTCACCGTATCTTGTGGCGCAATAGGCTCTACATAAGCCCTTTCTTTACTTGGCTCACTTTGTGTGGGCTGCACAACTTTTTGTACTTGTTGCGAACCATAAAAAGCATTGGGATTAAGGATGTTAAAATTCATTAGCTGTCCATAACGTGATGGTAATACGCCTAACAAGCAATAATCACACCAAAAAATCACTCCTTACTATTTCTTTTATAAAACCTCAAAAAACACCAATAACGCTATAAATTCAATACGTTATATCTACCAATAGTTTTATTAATAGATGTTCTTTTATAAAGAATAAAGGCTAGGAGATTCATTGCCGCTTTTTATTGCCACATGGCAGTTTCGTGAAGACATCGTTAGTAATATTTTAACTTGCTTGTAATTGAGAAATAACCCGATTTCTCCCTAAACGTTTTGCTTCATATAAACACGCGTCAGCATCATTAAGCCATTGAGAATAACTCATATTTTCTGACAATACAGAGACACCAACACTGACGGTCATATTCGTACCACATTCATTAATGACTATTTTCGCAATAGATTGACGTAATGATTCTGCCATACCAAGTGCACTTTCAAGTGAAGTGTCACGTAAAAGTAAAATAAACTCCTCGCCCCCCATCCGAAAAATGATGTCTGATTTACGGATATTCCCCTTTATATGCTCAACCAAACGTTGCAAAGCAACATCACCCGTTTCGTGACCTAAGGAATCATTAATTTGTTTAAAGTAATCGATATCGAACATAAGAATGACATCAGCTTCCGCGGCAGCTTCTCTCCGGTTAATAATGTTATTTAATATACTGTCCATATGCCGACGATTAAATGCACCCGTTAACGGATCAGTTGATGATTGCTTTAGTAATTTTTTTTGTAAATCAACAATAGTATTAACAAGCATTATGCCCAAAACTACTGTTGCGCCAATTGAGGCGCAATAACGGATCGCAAAACTAGTATCAAATTTAAAAAAAATCAAAATGGCAATAGGGACAACAATAATGAAATTCGAATAGTTAGCTTCTTTCAATGGGATTATAAAATATAAAGCAATGATAATTGGATAGGTCCATAACGCGCCTGAAAAACCAATATAAAACACAGTGACAAATAAGGTTAATGACAACGTGAGCATAACCAATGGATAGGCAATCACAAAGGGACGATCTTTTATTGTCCAAAAAACATTGGTATTAAAGGTACCCAAAAAGAGCAACAAAGAGCAGCCCAAAACCCAATGTTCATTGAATAACCAAAAGATACTTAATGGCAACATAAACACGTTGAGTAGCATTAAAAATTTTCTTAAAAATACATTTCTTTTGAGCGCTAAGGAGCCTTCTATAAAAAACTCCCTTGGTAGACTAAGATCCGATAACTTCATTATTCTATTATTCCTTTAATGCCCTAATCTATTTATATAGAACCATCATGACCATCTACCTTTACTATAGTGTCAATCTATTATTATTTCACTTTATATTCACGTTAACAACTTGTTACGTTTTAAGTTGTAGTCATTCATATTCTTTGCGTAGAATGAGAAAATCGGGTAAAAATAACGCCCAAAAACTACGATAATAAGAAGGACAATACAGTGAAATTAACTACACTCTCGCTAGCACTTTTGTTAGCTGTTGGCGCTAGCCAACCTGCCTTTGCAGCCGATGACAAAAAATCTAAATCAGACAAGAAAGAGAAATCACTTTCATCAATGATTAAAGAAAAAACTGAAACTAAAGGCCTCTTAAACTTTTACCAAGATAAAAAAACGGGTGAAATGTTGATGGTTCTTAATGAAGATCAGTTAAATTCACCTATCATGCATTTTGCTCATACCGTTGATGGTGTTGCAGATGCTGGTCATTTCCGTGGCGGTTATCGCGGTAACAAAATCATTGAGTTTAGACGCTACTTTGATCGCATCGACATTGTCACTAAAACACCACGCTTCTTATTTGATGAAAATAATCCGATTAGCCGCGCCAAAGAAGCTAATATCAGTGAAGCAATTTTAGCAACGCTGCCGATAAAAAAAGAAGAAGATGGTAAAATCTTATTAAACGTTAATAAGCTTTTCTTAAGCGAAGCACTTCATAAAGTATCTCCTTGGTCACGTGCCGGTGATAAAAATGCGAGCAAGCGTTTTAAAGTAGGTAAATTAGATAGTAAAAAATCTCGATTCTTAGATAACCGTTCTTTCGATAATAATGTCGATTTAGTCATTGATTATGTTTTTAGTAATCCAAATCCAAGAGTTGGCGGCTCTCGTGCGATTTCAGATCCTCGCTCAACGTCGGTTAAAGTTCAGCATTCGTTTGTTAAATTACCTGAAAATGGTTTTAAACCGCGTTTAGATGACGCTCGAATTGGCTATTTCACTCACCAATATGATCAAATGACATCAAGTAAATGGGCGCCTTATCAAGATGTTATTAAGCGTTGGAACCTCGTTAAAAAAGATCCAGCAGCAGCGATGTCAGAACCTGTAGAGCCTATTGTATGGTGGATTGAAAATACAACGCCAGTTGAATGGCGCAATACCATTAAAGATGCCGTGCTTAGCTGGAACAGTTCATTTGAAAAAGCAGGTTTTAAAAATGCAATGGTTGTAAAAATTCAACCTGACGATGCAAAGTGGAGTGCCGGTGATATTAATTACAATGTACTGCGCTGGACTTCATCACCAACACCTCGCTTTGGTGGTTATGGTCCGTCACTAGCCAACCCACTAACGGGTGAGATGCTGGGCGCAGACATCATGCTTGAGTTTGTATTCATGAAAAACCGTTGGATTTACGACAGCCTTTACACTCAAGGTGCTAGTGTTTTGAGCCTAGATGGTGAAGTAGCCACTAATGACGGCTTACATTGCAGTGCAGGCCATGAATTACAACAAGGCATGTTAATGGCTAGCACCATGACTGACAACAACTCCGTTGAAGGTAAAGCCTTGTTAGACGAAGGTTTACGCATGCTTATTTTACATGAAGTGGGCCATACGCTTGGACTTAATCATAATATGAAAGCATCTATTTTGTGGGATGAGAAAGATGTGCATGACATTGCTAAAACTCAAGGTATTTTAACGGGTTCAGTGATGGATTATACACCTGTCAATGTTGCACCTTTAGGCTTAAAGCAAGGTAATTTCTTCCAAACTAAACCTGGACCCTATGATGATTGGGCTATTGAATACGGTTATACGACAGCGCTAGATGATAAGGACGCTGAAACAAAACGCTTAAATGCTATTTTAAGTCGTTCTGGTGAGCATGGGCATGCTTTTGGTAATGATGCCGATGATATGCGCAGTCCGGGCAGTCACATCGATCCACGTATTATGATTAGTGATATGTCATCAAATCCTGTTGCTTATTCTAGTCAACGTATGGAATTAATTGATAGCTTGTTTGGTGATTTAAAGTCGAAAACACTTAAAGAGGGCTCGTCATATCAACCACTATTGATTTCAGCTAATTCACTCTTTGGCCAATACCGTTCACAAGCAGGTATTATTTCACGTCAAATTGGTGGCGTGTATATTGAACGTAACTTTGTCAGTAAAGACAACAAAGAAATGCCTTATACACCGGTTCCAAAAGCGATTCAAAAAGCTGCAATGGATACGCTGGCGAAGCAAGTATTTAACAGTGATGTGCTTACAAGTATGGCGCCACTTTATAACTACATGCAATTACAACGTCGTGGTTTTAATCATTTCTCGCGCAATGAAGATCCACGTGTGCATGACATGATTTTAGGCATGCAACGTGGAGTTTTAGCACAGTTATTACATCCAAACGTGCTAAAACGTATTTCTGATACGTCTCTTTATGGGAATACTTATTCACTAACTCAAGTCATGAATGATTTAACGGATGCTATTTTTGATAGCGGAAAGCTAACGACTGTTAGTCAAAACATTCAAACCGATTACGTGAAACGCTTAATCGCTATTGTCGGTATTAACAAAAAGTCTCGATACGATAATTTAGCTAAAGCCGCTGCGTTAGGACAATTAAACGCTATTTATGACAACGCATCAGGTTTTGGCTTCGGTCAAGATGACATGGTTAAAGGCCATAATGCTTACCTTAGCTTATTAATTGGTAATGCTATTAACGGCTAATTTAGCGTTAAGTTATACATCATAAAAAACCACTAACGTTGAAGCGTTAGTGGTTTTTTTATGACTAATACCAATCTAGGTAAGTAACTGGTCTACTTTTTCACGAGCATAAATAGGTTAGGGCAAGGCATTTATTTTCGTATGTAGTTATTCTACATAGAGAATAAATAACGCAGCCATCATCTATTTAGACCGTTAAAAATGATCAGGTATTTTTCTAGGTTGGTATAAATATTATCTCAAACCAGCACAACAGAATTAAGCGTCACTGAGCCAACCTTTGTCAACAGCAATATCAATTTGACCACACACAAAGTCCCATAGTTTTGGGGCTAATCCATTTAAATGTCGATTTCGATTAATCACTTGTGACTTTTTCACATTGTGAATAGCCCAGCTACCACCTTCATTGTTCATGTTCTGCAGTAATGGCAATATGCAGTCCATCGCCTTGGCAAACCTTGCATCAGTAGTTTTAGCCGCTTCAAATTCTAGCCACAAATTTAATGTATGCTGATATTGCGCTTGTGGTAACAGCCCAAATATTCGATTAGCAGCATCCAACTCTTTTTTCTCTTGAGCATCTAAGTCTTGTTGCTCTGCAAATGCAAAAGTATCTCCCGCATCTATTTCAACAATATCATGTAGCAACAGCATATGAGTTACACGTGCAATATCTACGGGTTCATCAGCATACTGCCCTAATGTTTGAGCGAGCATAGCAATATGCCAACTGTGCTCTGCACTATTCTCTCGGCGATTATTATCGGGTTTTACCAGTGATTGTCGGTAAACAGCTTTAAGACGATCTAATTCTAAAATAAACGCTAGTTGTTTGCTTAATTCTGACATATTTTTCCCCTGAACATCATTTGGCTACATATTATCATCACAACCAATAACGTTATGTGCTTAAACGCTTAAATAATCAACAAATGATTAAAATTATAGAATAATAAACGACGGCCGATATATACCCATACCACTTAACATTTGGCACTCTCACGGAAGACTTATCATGAAAATAGACAGCCACAACATCAACATAAATCAGCCCCCCTCCATTGAGGCTGCTCCTTCCGGTAACGATAATGGATATTGGACGCTAAATGATGCGCCTAGCCCGTCATCAACCGTAACCTTATCTGATGAAGGAAAGCAGCGTTCTAAAGATTATGGCCGAACATTAAAACAACCCATAGATGAAGTAAATTCGCCTGATAAAGTAAAAAATACTGAAGATATGCTTGATGAGCAAATGGAAGAGATCAAAGAAAAAATGATTGAACTACAGCAGCAAATATCAGCGCTCGCAGGTGATAACAGTGAAGAGGCACAAAATCAGCTGAAGTTGCTAAGTAGTCAATTAATGGGGTTGAGTGCCCAATTAATTGAGCTCGCGAGCCAAAAAATATTAAAAGACAAGCAAGGGAGCTCAGCAAAATAATTAATAACGCTTTATACTCTATATCAATTATTTAGTTAGGTTTTTTTCAATGAAGTTTATTCACATTCTAGGGCTTGCACTGTACTGTATTTCCTTTGCTAGTTGGTCGACATCTGGTGATGTGCAACAGAAATCGCCCTCAGAAGCCGTTCTCATCTGCATGAGTAATCATTTAAAAACCGCAGACAGCGAACAAACTATCGCCGAGCTTAAAGCTCATTGTAAGCAAGACAACATTTCCCCGTTAGTTAAGCGCCGCTTATTCGAACAACAAGTTATCGACAATCCCTTTGCCATTTTACCCCATAAACCAAATTACTTATTGCCATTTACCTATTCAAATGTCGATACCGACATCTATGACAATATACTCGGTGGTAAAGAGTTTGATCCCGTTGAAGCAAAGTTTCAAATTTCGATTAAATACATTGCTTGGCAAGATGTGCTATTTGATAATATTGATATGCAGTTTGCATTCACCGCAACCAGTTGGTGGCAAACGTATAACAGTGAATTGTCGGCCCCATTTCGTGAGACAAATTACGAACCTGAAGTCATTTTTAGCTATAACCGTCCTTGGGATTTACTTGGCGTACCAATCGACATGACCTATTTGTCTTTTAACCATCAATCAAATGGCCGTGGCGGTGAACTATCAAGAAGTTGGAACCGTATTATTGGCGGGCTAGTGATGAGTAGAGGTCCTGTCACTTATAGTGTTAAAACATGGTGGCGCCTTCCTGAAGATGCCAAGGAGACTCCTGACGGTCTTGGTGATGATAACCCTGATATTAAAGAGTATTTAGGACGTGGTGAGCTTGGGGCGTTATGGCAAATAAACAATCATCATAATCTGAGCATACAGCTACGTAATAATTTCCACAGCGATAACAAGGGTGCTGTTACATTAGGCTGGTCGTTCCCTATCAATAAGCATTTACAAGGGTATGTAGAGTACTTCAATGGTTATGGCGAGAGTTTGATTTATTACAACCAACGCACACAGCAAATAGGCATAGGTATTAAACTCACTGATTGGCTATAAAAAAAGGCTAAACGACAAATCGTTTAGCCTTATAAAATTAACTTCGCCTAATCTTACTGACGAATACCTTCAAGGTGAATATCTAAATCTACGTGAGTAGAAGCTGGTCCTAATTTAGCAGGAATACCAAAATCTGCTAAACCAATTTTAGTGGTACCACTAAAACCAACGCGGTAACCGCCCCACGGATCTTTACCTTCGCCAATTTTAACGGCATCAATTTTAATAGGTTTAGTCACACCGTGCAGCGTTAACATACCTTTAATTACCAGCTTATCATCACCTAAATCTTTAACTGATGAACTAACAAATTTAGCTGATGAAAATTTTGACGCATCTAAAAAGTCATCACTTTTTATATGCTTATCACGATCACTATGATTTGAGTTAAAGCTTGTTGTATCAACGTTCATTACAATTTTAGTCGCTGAAACATTTTTTGCATCGTAGTTAAATTTTCCATCGAATTTATCAAAACGACCTGTTAACCAGCTGTAGCCTAAATGTTTAATCTTAAAGTTGATTGATGCATGAGCACCTTTATAATCAACAATATAATCTGCCGCATTTGCTAACGGGCTTAAAAGTGCACCAGCCAACGCAGAGGCCAAAAGTAACTTTTTCATAATTTTTATCTCTATTTTTGCCTGTGACCAAGCATTCTTTTAAGGGTGTTATCTTTGTCGATAACGTGATGTTTTATTGCTGCAGCGCCATGTAGCAAGGCAGCTGCGATAACAGCATAAGCCGCATATTTGTGCGCTGTGCCAGCAATATCTTCTTGATTACTAAATAACGCACCAAAACTTGGGAGGCTAAACAATCCAAAGATATCTATGCCTCGTCCATCTGCGGTGGAAATTAAATATCCACTAATCATGATAAAAAATAATAATAGATACAGCAGACTATGGACAATATGTCCTGCCCTTTGTTCCAATTTATTATGTGTTTCTAATGACGTAGGCTGTGTTTGTAACCAACGAGAAGCAACTCGAATAACCATTAACACAAATAATATAAAGCCGATGCTTTTATGTAAATCTGGCCCATTTTTATACCAAGGATCATAATAACCTAAATCGACCATCCAAAACCCTAGCCCAAATAGTCCAAATACAATGCCAGCAACAAGCCAATGAATGACAATAGTCATATACCCATAATGGTGTTGTGTATTCTTCATTTTCTACTCCACGAATCAATATAGTCATCATAAATTAGCGCAGTACGGAAATATATCACTCTTATGGCAATAAATTGTTTCCATATCGCTCCTAATCGAGCTTTGTTTGTAACATTATGTAAAATATATTGAGTGTTCATACGACAATTTCTACGATTAAGTATGCCATCACTTGAGAAACATGGGATAATGCGGCCCTTATTGCGCCGAGCGCTGTTTAATTAATTACATTGAGAGTTTTTACATGCATGATCTATATTACAAAGGCCGCATTGACGCGCGAGTTAACCATGTAAAATCAGGGTTTAACACTAATCGAGCTATTCGTTTAGGCTCAGCAGAAAATCCATTATCACTCACAGTGACTAGTGAAAGTAGAAATGCTGAAATCGAATTATTGTTAGCTGAGCATAAGCTCATCGCGAATATAACTATAGATGATGCAGCTGAAGAGAATATCAACGAATTAACGGCGATTATTGATACGCCAACCACGACAACATTTGAGAAAACACCAGGTCGTAACGATCCTTGCTCATGTGACAGTGGTAAAAAATACAAGAAATGTTGTGGCTAGCATTGCCAGCAAGTTCAAACTACCTATCTAGCACATAAAAAAATCCGATGAATAATTTCATCGGATTTTTTTATGTGTCAACTGATACCAATCTGATGAACATGCCCTATTGAGTACATTCACCAATAATTGGCACATGACTAGTGTGCGTGACCATCGTCAGTTTTGTGCGCTTGTGCTGTTGCTTCTGGAGCATCTAACGACGGTGGCGCTATTTTTTCAACTGACAATAATTCCACTTCAAATAATAGAATTGAGTTAGCAGGAATAGGTCCGCCATCGCGAGAACCGTAACCAAGATTTGACGGAATAGCGAACTTATAAACAGCGCCAGGACTCATTAATTGAATCCCTTCAGTCCAACCCGGAATAACACCGTTAAGATTGAAAGAAAATGGCTTACCACTATCGTGTGAACTGTCAAATTTAGTGCCATCGATTAATGTACCCGTATAATGTGCTGTCACCTTGTCTGCTGCAGTTGGTTTTTCACCTTCACCCGCTTTTACGACTTCATATTGAAGACCTGAAGCCGTTGTTATTACGCCCTCTTTCTTAGCATTTTCATCGAAAAATGGTTTTTCTTGTTCAATAATTTTTGCAGCTTGCACATCTTTCATTTTCTTATCAAAAGCCATTAACGCGGCTTTAACTTCACTTTCATCAAGTTGCGCTTTGCCATTAACTGTATCGCCAAAACCTTTGATGATTAATTCTTTGTCTGCTTCTACGCCCATTTCTGAGGCTTGTTCTAGGCTTCGGTTGACGTAGTTTGCAAATGAAACACCAATGGCATAAGCCGCCTTTTGATCATCATTAGTCATTTCAACGACAGGAGCAGCAACGACAGCAGTCTCATCTTTTTTGTCTTGATTACACGCCGCTATACTGAGTAATGCAGCTGCAATAGCTGATACTTTTAAGATCTTGTTCATGAAATTTCCTTTAGAGGTTTTACGGACTGTTAAAAATATACAGTCTCTTTATTAATTTTTTAGTGAGGTGTTTATGCCACAATTATCACGGTTTTTACAAGCTTTTTAACGAGATAGTTGTTGATTACGCAGCTTTAGCGCCATATCATCGATAATAACAGCCATTTTCCTGCTTAATAGATAACAATAACGAGTAAAAGTTCATGCTTAAACGGATATTTTTAATTAGCACATTGCTCATAATCAGTGCATGTAGTAATCAAGATGAACCAGAAACAACATGGGAGCATGCCACTGATGGTGCGTTAGCCGCTGCAATATCACAAGATGGCTCTTTAGCATTGGTATCATCAAGTTTTAATAACTTAATTCTATGGGATCTCACCACTAACGCCCAAAAATTTCGCTGGCAACAAGGCAGTCAAAATCTTGTCCTTTTTACGGCTATTTCCCCTAACAATAAATACGCTGTTTCTGCTGATAAGGATTCGTTTGTCGTATGGGATATCGCAACGGGAAAATCACTCACTTATACTAAAGTAAGAGAGTCGAGTATTCGCGATATTGTTATCGCCAATAACGGCAACTTGCTCATTGGCAAAGTTAATGGGGTGGTTGTTCATGTTGATATTTTTAGCGGTCGCCGTATCGAGTTTTTAGGTCACAGCGAAAAAATTAACAGTGTGGCGCTATCGCCCAATGGACGGTATGCACTATCTGGCAGTAACGACTATACCGCGCTATTTTGGGATACTAAAACTGCGCAAGTCATCCATCGTTTTTTACATCCGAGTCGCATCACAAAAGTGGCTTTAGACAGTTCTGGAAAATATGCATTTAGTGCGGGTAGTAAACGCCAATCATCGATTTGGGAGCTAAAAAATGGTTTCGAAGTTAGTCGGCTTCAGTACTCTTCCCGATCTCGTATCTTCAGTGCCGTAACTTTTTCAAAAGACTCGACTCAATTGTTTACAGGGAGCCCAGGTCGCTTGTTAAATCGTTGGGACTCGCAAACTGGACAACAACTTGAACAATGGAAAGTCACTCCTCGTAAAGACTCTCGTCCCGTTAGTTCAGTAATTTTGGCGATAAGTGAGTCAACATCAGGTAAACTCGTCACCGAAAGTAGTTCAGGTTATGCCGAGTTCTGGAAATTTGGCAGTGGTCATTAGGAAAGAGTCATGAGTAATATAGAACAACGCCTTGTTGATTTGGAGATGAAAGTCGCCTTTCAAGAAGACACAATCGATAGCTTAAGCGATGAAATAGCTCTATTAAATGAGCTTATCGACAAACAACGTACACAGTTAGAATATGTGGCTAACAAAATTGGTGAAATGGTCCAATCGCCAATGGGGTCACAAGCTCCAGAGCCACCACCACCGCACTATTAATTTTGATAATTCAGACATATCAATAAGTAGCAACACCATGATAAATTGTTGTTGCTACACATCAAGTTAGTATCACCACATACAAGGAGTTATCATGTCAATCACACGTATTAACCATTTCACGGCAGCTCAAGGAAAGCAGCAGCAATTGCTCTCTTTTCTACAATCACTAGTGCCGTATATTTCAGGTTCATCAGGTTGCATTATGTGTGAAGTATTATGTCAGCATGACAACGACGAAAAGTTTGTGGTTATCGAAAAGTGGGAAAATGTTGAATCACATCAACAATCACTAGCCAACTTTCCTACCGATGGTATGCAGGCAGCTATGGCACTCTTTGGTCAACCGCCCAGTGGCGCAGCCTATGTAACGCCCTAAGCTTTGGGCTTATATTCATAACACATTCAGATCATAGTGTTTACGCTATATGTCTTTACAATA
>Ga0209292_1002133_pt1 | contig 23105 bp, 20 predicted proteins | sample GOMGulsemesocosm_2_FD_184634 | JGI IMG/M metagenome (GOLD analysis project Ga0209292, IMG submission 184634) | Methane-oxidizing microbial communities from mesocosms in the Gulf of Mexico - GOM9C Gulf of Mexico (SPAdes) (version 2) | ecosystem: Environmental > Aquatic > Marine > Cold seeps... | reverse complement strand
AAGGCTCCGAAGAGTCCCCTTCTTTCCCCCTGAGGGCGTATGCGGTATTAGCTATCGTTTCCAATAGTTGTCCCCCACGACTGGGCAGTTTCCCAAGCATTACTCACCCGTCCGCCGCTCGTCAGCAAAGTAGCAAGCTACTCTCTGTTACCGCTCGACTTGCATGTGTTAGGCCTGCCGCCAGCGTTCAATCTGAGCCATGATCAAACTCTTCAATTAAATTTGATTTGGTTCTCAAAGAATACTAGCTTAACCTCTTCTTATCCGAAGATAACAAGTGTTACGCTTTTCATAACTTATAAGCCCTAGTAAACTAAGCCTTATTTCGTGTGAACATATTCGTTGAGAACCGATTCTTTCCTAAGAAAGATTCGATACTGCTGTTTTGACTAAAAATTGATACTAAATCAATTTTAAAGGCCAAAACTGTCAAATGCCCACACAGTTTATTTGAATACTAATTGTTAAAGAACGTTTTAGCTCGACTAACTTTCTTATCGGAATAAGTGGTTAGGAGCAGCGCTTCAAACCTAAGTGGTTCGTTGCGTTGGGAGGCACATAATACGCTTTCCCGATTCGAAGTCAACGTTTAATTTCGTTACTTATAAAATAAATTTTAATAAGAAGTTAAACCAATCTGTTTCCTTCTCTAACCCGCTTCAGCGCTTGCTTTCGTAAGCTGCTTCCCCGTTTCAGTGAGGCGCATTATAGGGATCTCTCTGGCGTTGGCAAGTGCTAATATCAATATTTTATTTGATCGATTACATTACACACAAAGAGCAGGAAATTGCGCCATATTTGGATTAATATGGTCGATAAACTCGCATTAACTAGGGAAATATAATGAAAGCAGTATTACGACACTATAAAGGTATTTACCCAACGCTTGGCCTGCGCACTTATATAGACAGTACATCTGTCGTTTGCGGCGACATTCATTTAGGCGATGATAGTAGTGTATGGCCATTTGTTGCAATACGTGGCGATGTTAATATCGTTCGTATTGGTGCACGGACCAATATTCAAGATGGCAGCGTGTTGCATGTCACCCGCAAGAGCGGCCAAAACCCAACGGGCAATCCTTTAATAATCGGTGATGATGTCACTATTGGTCATAAAGTAATGTTGCACGGCTGTCAATTAGGTTCGCAAATTTTGGTTGGCATGGGTGCAATCATTATGGATGGCGCTATAGTGCAAGATAATGTCTTTATTGGCGCTGGCACGCTGGTACCGCCGAATAAAATATTAGAGTCTGGTTTTTTGTACGTTGGCAATCCAATGCGTAAAGCCAGAGCGTTAAATGAGGGTGAAATGGATTTTCTAGCCAAATCAGCTATTAATTATGTTGAATTAAAGGATGACTACTTAGCCCAGTTATAAAACATTAGAGCCACAATTCGTTTTTATCATTGAGATGCTCATCATCAATCGCTTGCTGAGCATCGTCTTCAATATCAAATTGAGCTAATTTACATTGATTAAGCAGTTCTTGTTGATGACTACTATTAATACCTAATGTATTGAGATAGCTTGCACTTAAATAACACTGTACTAAAGCACCACCACACTGGGCACTAAACGTAATATGCTGCGCCGCCTCGTCCCAGTGGATGTCGTCATTAAACAAGATGCCTTGATTCATAAACTCGCTCGTAAATCATCCAACACGTTTTGGGTTTGTGGACTGACACCGCGCCACAATCTAAAACTTTCAGCCGCTTGGCCAACCAGCATACCCAAACCATCTAATGTATTGGCGACACCGAGTTCTCTTGCCCAGCTTAAAAAGCACGTTTCTTCACTACCGTAAGCCATGTCATAGCAACATTGAGCGGCCGCTATCACTTGTGGATTAATATTTGGTAATTGATTCGAAAGACTAGCCGAGGTTGAATTAATCACAATATCAAAGTCATTGCTTAACATGTTTAAGCTCACTGCGTTAATATTGCCTGAACCAGTGAATGTTTCGGCGAGCAATTGCGCCTTGTCAAATGAACGATTAGTAATGGTAAGGCAACTCGGGTGTTGAGCTAGGAGCGGTAAAATACAGCCTCGAGCAGCACCACCGGCGCCAATAAGTAATACTCGCTTATCTGCAATGTTAATATCGTTAGCGAGAATATCGCCAACTAACCCCTGACCATCGGTATTGTCACCGACTATAGTACCGTCATCATTAAAGATTAAGGTATTAACCGCACCAGCAGCCTGCGCCCGATCTGATAACCTGTCAGCTAACTTGAATGCCTGCTCTTTAAATGGCACGGTAATATTACAACCCTTACCACCGTTAGCTTTAAATTGGCTAATAAATTGTTCGAATTGGTCTAACTCAACCCGTTGCTTGTGGTAATTAATCTTTTGACCGGTTTGCTTGGCAAATTGGCTATGAATTGCCGGTGAGCGACTATGCTCAATAGGGTTGCCTATTACTACGTATTGATCCATATTCACCGCCTTGATTAATTATTGGGTAGCGTTATCGTTATCGTTATCGTTATCGTTATCGCTTTTACTCGCTTGCAGCTCTATTAGTGCAGCCACTTGCTGCTCTAATGTCACTAGCTTCTCGCGTGTACGCAATAACACTTGAGTTTGAACATCAAACTCTTCGCGCGACACCACATCGAGTTTGCTTAGCTGCGATTGTAATATTTGTTTTGTTTTGGTTTCAAAATCGTCTGCAAACGCTTTAACGCCCGGTGGTAATGAACCAGTAAGCTGCGCGGCGATTTCTTCAAGTTTTTTAGGGTTAATCATAAAATGCTCCTCGTAATTAGGACTATTGTAACTAAATTCAGGTAAAATTCGCTAGTCCCAAATTAAGATAGATCAGTGAAGAGAATTATTATGAAGCTAAATCCACAACAAAATGAGGCGGTCCATTATATTGACGGCCCTTGCTTAGTACTGGCTGGAGCCGGTAGTGGCAAAACTCGCGTTATTATTAATAAGATTGCTTATTTGGTTGAGACTTGTGGATATAAAGCACGAAATATCGCCGCGGTTACTTTTACCAATAAAGCAGCACGTGAAATGAAAGAACGCTTAAGCCAAAGCCTAGGTAAAAAGGAAGCGAGAGGGTTAACTATTTCGACTTTTCACACACTAGGTTTAACCATTATAAAACGTGAGATAAAAACCTTAGGCATGAAGTCGGGTTTTACTTTGTTCGACGGCCAAGACACTTTATCACTATTAAAAGAGCTAACAGACAAAGAGCTCGATGGCGATAAAGATCAGCTTAATTTACTTCAAAACATCATTTCGAACTATAAAAATGATCTGTTAACACCCGACGATGCCATTGCTCAGGCCAACACCGGCCAAGATGTGTTATTTGCCCAGCTATACCAGCGCTATCAATTGCAATTACGAGCCTATAATGCGTTAGACTTTGATGATTTAATCATGGTGCCAACCTTGCTGCTAAAACATAATGCCGAGGTACGCGAACGCTGGCAAAACCGCTTCCATTATTTGCTAGTCGATGAGTATCAAGACACCAATACTAGCCAATATGAAATGGTTAAATTACTAACCGGTACGCGTGGCAAATTAACCGTGGTCGGCGATGATGACCAATCGATCTATTCGTGGCGTGGTGCCAAGCCGCAAAATTTAGTGTTGTTACAGACGGACTTCCCTAATCTTAAATTAATTAAACTTGAGCAAAACTACCGCTCAAGCAGTCGCATATTACGCTGCGCCAATATCTTAATTGACAATAATCCGCACGTTTATGACAAAAAGCTTTTCAGCGCCTTAGGCGATGGCGCGATGCTGCGCGTGATCTATGGCAAAAATGAAGAGCATGAAGCTGAACGTGTTGTCGCCGAGATCATTCGCCATAAGTTTATGAACAAAACGGCCTACAGTGAGTTTGCTATTTTGTATCGCGGTAATTTTCAATCGCGAATTTTTGAAAAATCTTTAATGACTAACAAAATTCCCTACAAAATAAGTGGTGGTACGTCATTTTTTTCCCGTAGCGAAATTAAAGACATCATGTCTTATCTCAAGTTACTAGTTAACCCCGATGATGATACGTCGTTTCTTCGGGTGGTTAACTTACCAAAACGTGGCATTGGTCCAGCAACACTAGAAAAGCTAGGCAATTACGCCAATATGCGTCATCTAAGTTTGTTTGCTGCTAGTTTTGAATTAGGCTTAGAGCAAACGCTGCACGGTGAAAAACTGCAAACGTTACAACGATTTACCCGCTGGATTGTTGAGCTGGGCGATCAGGCTGAACGAGGCGATCCGCTAGAGGCCGTACGACAAATTGTCCGTGATATTAATTACGAAGACTGGCTCTATGAAACAAGCCCAAGTGGTAAAGCAGCTGAAATGCGGATGAAAAATGTCAGCCAACTGTTTACCTGGGTCAGTGGCATGCTAGATGGTGACGATTTAGATGAACCAATGACTCTGCCAGAAGTCGTAACGCGGCTAACCCTGCGCGACATGATGGAGCGCGGCGAGGAAGAAGAGCACGCAGATCAAGTACAATTAATGACGTTGCACGCCTCTAAAGGTCTCGAATTTCCGATTGTTTTCATGGTGGGCATGGAGGAAGGTTTATTGCCGCACCAAACGAGTATTGATGAAGATAACATTGAAGAAGAACGTCGCTTAGCTTACGTTGGCATTACTCGCGCTCAACGAGAACTTATTTTTACTCAAGCCAAAGAACGCCGACAATATGGTGATGTATTTAAACCAACTGGCAGCCGGTTTTTAGATGAATTGCCGCAAGATGATCTAGAATGGGAATCTCGCAAACCTCGGCCGACTCAAGAGCAGCGAAAAGAAACAGCAAGCTCTGCCATTGCAAACTTACGTGCGATGCTAAAAAAATAGTAATAATGACGCTATTTCAGCAAAAAAAAGCCACCGCATATTGACGGTGGCTTTTTTGTTGTACGGCTAAACAATTAGATCGAGTTAACCATGTGTTCAATCGCAGCTTTTAGCTCATCATCACTACATGACATACAAGTACCTTTTGGCGGCATTGCATTAAAGCCATTTAACGCATGATCAAATAACACATCCATACCCTGTGCTTTACGAGGTGCCCAAGCAGCGGCATCACCATACTTTGGCGCACCAGCGGCACCAGTACCGTGACAACCAAAACAGCTTGCTTGGTAAACCTGCTCACCAGAGCGAGGACCCGTAGGTGCAGCAACAACTTCAGCAACTGCGCCAGCAAGGTAAACACCACCAACTGGCTGAATACGTTTTTGAATTTCTTCGTTAGACTGTCCTGCAGCGCTAACAGCCATCGACATTGTTAATGCCGTTACTAAACCTACTGCTAATTTAGATACACGAATGCTCATGTCGTTAAACCCCTGACTATAATATTGAATTTTTTATCGCAATATTATAACTCGTTCTCAATCAATTAACATAGCTTGGCAAGCAGTTAAATATCGCTTATTGCTTAAAAACAATCCAATGCGGTTTTTTTTAGACCAATTGGACTTTTTTTTTAACTTTATAGTAGACGCAATCAAATAAAGCACTTATTATGTGCATCCGCAATACGGATACGCGCCCATAGCTCAGCTGGATAGAGCGTACCCCTCCGGAGGGTGAGGCCAGGAGTTCGAATCTTCTTGGGCGCGCCATACGGTGATATTGTGGAATGTAAATTGTTGTGGTGGCTATAGCTCAGTTGGTAGAGTCCCGGATTGTGATTCCGGTTGTCGTGGGTTCGAGCCCCATTAGCCACCCCATTCGTTTACAAAAAAGAAAATATGTCGGTGATTAGCGCAGCTTGGTAGCGCATCTGGTTTGGGACCAGAGGGTCAGAGGTTCGAATCCTCTATCACCGACCACTTTTTCTTACCCATCTAGTTAAAATCCTATTTAGTTAAAACTCTGTAAGATGAAAACATGTCGGTGATTAGCGCAGCTTGGTAGCGCATCTGGTTTGGGACCAGAGGGTCAGAGGTTCGAATCCTCTATCACCGACCACTTCTCTGTACCGTCTCCAAAGTATTCAACAGTATTGCACTTGCTTCGCAAGCGACGATCGTTTTTGTTTTATTATCTTCCTATCTTTTATTCACTATTATAATCAATTGTAAATATGTCGGCGATTAGCGCAACTAGTTAAAACTCAGCAAGACAATCCAGCAAAGCCTAAATACCATCTATTAGTTTTCCATTGATGACGTTACGCACTTCTTCATTACAAAGTTGTTTTATTAATTAATCAAACGACGATAAGGTTAAAACTTCAAGGAAGAAATAGATAAACACATCCTTGCAGTTCAACTAAAGAATGAAAATATGACAAAGGGAAAGGAGATTAGCACAACCAAAGAATTTTACGATTGTGCTAATACGATGAATCAATACCAATTAGGTTAGCGGTGCTAAACCTCTACGATTTCGGTACTGTGGGTGATCTCAACGGCTTTTTCTAGCATTAATGCCACTGAGCAATATTTCTCAGCGGATAGCGCGACAGCTCGCTCCAAGTGCTTTTCGCTAACATTGGCGCCCGTTGCGATAAAGTGCAGGTTTATATTGGTAAAGTAACGCGGAGCTTCCTCACGACGCTCTGAAGTCAGCACAACCTTAACGCCACTAATTTCTTGGCGCGCTTTTTTCAAAATGCTAACAACATCAACTGAGCTGCATGCACCAACTGACATCAGGACCATTTCCATCGGACTTGGCGCCTTAGAATCTTGATGGTTACCATCCATAATGATCTGATGCCCAGACTCTGACTCGCCAATAAACGTTTCGTTTTCTACCCAGCTAACTGTTGCCTTCATTGTGATTCCTATAAACAAATTAATTGCACTAACCATAATACGGTTAGTTATATACTACTTATACAGGGCTAAAACTTCATTCACTTTTAAGCGCTTGCCCGCTTTTTGGCTAATGGTTCTTTTAACGGGTTTAATCGTTAATTCAGCTTGCTGATAAAGATCTCTGGTCAGCGGTAAGTCATGATTACTAATCAACACTGGTTTTTTATTTGCTCGAGCCTGCTCAGCGACTTGTGCTAAATCTTGCTGGTCAATCAACTTAAAACCCTGACCGGAATAGCTGGTAAAGCTCGCCGTTGGTGATAGCGGTGCATAAGGCGGATCGCAATAAATTACATCGCCTGCTCGTGCCTGCTTAAACGTTTCTCTAAAGCACTGATTAGTGAAAGTAGCTCGTTGCGATTTTTCTGCAAATTGCCAAAGTTCAGCTTCAGGGAAGTAAGGTTTCTTATAGCGACCAAAAGGCACATTGTAGCCCCCCTTCAAGTTATAACGACAAAGCCCATTATAGCCGTGTCGATTCATATACAAGAAAAAAACTGAACGCTCAAATGGGTCGCTACTGTCATTAAATTGCTGCCTGACATCGTAATAGCGCTCGCTAACATTGCCATCAGGGTTAAATAACTTACTAGCCTCGGTAATATAGCTCGCGGCATCAGATTTAAGCAATTGATATAAATTAATCAGATCTTGATTGACGTCATTAAGTAAGTACTGTTTGAAATCGGTATTGAGAAATACCGAACCAGCGCCAACAAAAGGCTCGACAAGACGGTCACCCTGAGGCAACAGCTCGCTGATGTCATCGATTAGGCCATATTTACCACCGGCCCATTTTAAAAACGCACGTTGCTTTTTCATTAAATTACTTGTTGTTATCTACAGTGACGGCAACCGCAGAAATTTCTGCGTTAATTACCTGAAATGATTTAATCCACGGTGAAAACGGAGCCAACACTGTGACATCCGAATTCAAAACTTTACGGGCAGCGTTTACATTACTAAAATCACCATAAAGTAAGACAAACCAATCTTGCTTAAGACGAGTTGTTTTATAGACCGAGAGTTGAGACTGATCTTTTATACTGGCTATTACGTTATTGAGTACCGCTTTGGTACTAAAGCCGCCTAGCATTAAAGATACATGTGATTGCGGTACCGCCAGTAACGATTTTTCATCGAACATATAGCTGACAACTGGAGCAGGAACTACCACCGCTGGTTCAGCCGTATTATTACTGTTAATAACTAATGGGGCTGACTCAGCACTGTTGGTGACTTGAGTTAAGGCTGGTTGTTGTGCCTCACCTTGCTTCAGGGGTAACGCTTGTTCGCTTACCTGCGCACTTTCTGTGGCGTCAGTTTCAGTGGCGTCAGTTTTCTCGCTAGTAAAATCGTTCTCACTACTGAGTTCTTGCGCACTGACTAAACCATTCTCTATGCTGTTTTCTTGTTCGTTAACTAAGCCGCTCTCTAAGCCATTATCGTGATCATCGACTTGCTCACTCTCTGGGCTATGCTCAGGTTCACTTACTGGGGGCTTAACGATAACATCATCGATCACCGCAACTTCAGGCTCAGGTTCAGAGGTGATCTTAGTTATGGCAATTAATTCTGGAGCTTGTTGTGCTGGTGTATTAACAAATGGCGCCTGGGCATCACTTAACATGTACCAACCAATTGCTATCGCCGACAACATTAAGCTAATCGTCAATAAAACACCCCACCGAAGTTTCGACCCGTTTTGCGTTTCAGGTTCAAAAAAGATCAATGCCTTAGGTGTTAGCTTTTCAGGGCTAAGCAGAGCCAATTGATTAATAATTTTCTTTTCAGACCAATCAGGGTGAATTGCCGTTAAAAAATCACGCGCTTGAGCAGAAGTTAAATAAGCTAACTCAAAGTCATTGACCAGCGATTCGCGTATTTCAACTAAACGCGTCACGACTGGCTTGGCCCAACCTCGGTTGCCGACCAACAATATATTGAGCGTTACCTGCGTCAAGCTGTCGGTTATTACCTCACAAAAGCTCCCCCATAATGAGCTAACAAATGCTCTTGGCATATGATGGGCATTATCGATAATAATCAGTATTGACTGACCGTAAAAGTTGGTTGCTTCTTGAATTGCCGTAGTAAGAGACTGACTAATATCAGATAAATCGTCTGTTGCCAGCTGACAAATAAGCTCTTGCTTAAAAAGTTCAGATTCAAAGTTTTCTCGGCAACTGAGCTTAATAACTAAGGTGTTATTAATATCTTCAACCAACAGATTAGCAATAAAACTTTTACCGACCCCAGACTCACCAGAAAGAAAGCTAAATTGGCTTTCATTGCCCATGGCATACTGAATTCGAGATAGTAACTGAGACTGAGGCTCAATTTGAACATCCATTGCTGACGAACCATTAGCGCTACTTAAGGACATAGTTGAGTTTATCTGTAAATTGACTGTAATTAAAAATACTTAAGATTGTTCAATAACTTGACGAAGTACATCTTCGGTTACGTCAGCAAGTAGTTCCGCAGAGCCGATAGCGGTCGGCAGTACAAAACGTAATTTGCCAGCAATAACTTTTTTGTCGACCACCATGTGCTTAATAAAAGCTTCAAAATCCATTTCTGGCGGTGGTGCGATAGGTAAATCATAGCTTTTGATTAGATCTTCGATTGCTTGGGCCTGTTGCGCAGTAACCAAAGCCATCGCTTGCGAGGTTTTGGCTGCTAATACCATACCTGCGCCAACCGCCTCGCCATGTAACCAAGCACCGTAGCCTTGTTCCGATTCAATTGCGTGGCCAAAGGTATGACCTAAATTCAACAGCGCCCGAACACCTCGTTCTTGCTCATCTTGCGACACAACGTCTGCTTTGATTTCACAACAGCGGTAAATCATCCGGATTAACGATTGCGCATCAAGCTCTCTGATAGGGGCACGTGCTTGCTCAAGCCAATTAAAGAAGTCTTGATCCCAAATGATGCCATACTTAATCACTTCTGCCATACCAGCAGCAAACTCATTGGCAGCTAAGGTACTCAAGCACTCAATATCAATATAAACTGCTTTAGGTTGATAAAAAGCACCAATCATATTCTTACCTAACGGATGATTAACCGCGGTTTTACCACCAACACTCGAATCAACTTGCGACAACAGAGTCGTCGGCAATTGAATAAAATCAACCCCACGCTGATAACACGATGCAGCAAATCCTGCCATATCACCAATTACGCCACCACCAAGCGCCACAATACATGTATCGCGACCATGTTGATGCTGTAACAAACCATCGAAGATTAAGTTTAGAGTATCAAGAGTTTTATACACTTCGCCATCAGGAAGAATAGTGCAATCAACCTGTTTACCAGCCGACTCTAGCGACTGCTTGACTTGCTCGAGGTACAGCTTTTCAACCGTAGTATTGGTGACTAACATCACCTTTGTTGCGTTGATATGACGAGTGATTAACTCACCATCAGCAAAAAGTCCCCGCCCAATATAGATCGGATAACTACGCTCACCAAGTTGTACTTCGAGTTGTTTCATGGGATCAGAACCCTAATCTATCAATAATTTCCTTAGCAACCAGCTTTGCGCTTTGCTCGTCAGTACGAACAGTTATATCAGCAATTTCTTCATAAAGCGGGTTTCTAGTTTTTGCGAGATCTTCTAAGACTGCGCGTGGTTTATCTGTCTGCAATAAAGGACGGCGCTTATCACGTTGAGTACGTGCTAATTGCTTGTCTATAGTGGTTTCTAAATACACTACTAAACCCCGAGCAGAAAGACGATTTCGAACGTCTTTACTTAAAATAGAGCCACCACCTGTCGCAAGTACTATGCCTTGCTTCTGGGTTAAGTCATCGATGACATCAGCTTCGCGTACGCGAAAGCCTTCTTCACCTTCAACGTCGAAGACCCATGAAATTTCAGCACCGGTGCGCTCTTCAATTTCATTATCAGAATCAAAAAAATCCAAATGAAGTTGTTGTGCGATGTGTCTGCCAATGGTGCTTTTTCCAGCACCCATCGGACCAACAATATAAATATTTCGTTTCTCAGCCATTATCACTACATTCTAAAATATGAAATTTGCAGGATTCTAGTCCTACCCCAACACCCATGACACAATAGCATGAAAAAGAATATATCAGTCTCCATAATAGAAACTAACTCTTTGCTATATCAATTTTAATCAGGGCAAATTTAGCCGCACATTATCTCAGCAACGCAGTAGTAAAGGCAAGCGCCGAATAGGAAATTTTCACAAGATGTTAAGCCGATCGGAATTATATAGCCATGCCACCTGAAAATATGCAATTAAAGGTGGTACGGCTACAGTCCAAAATAACTTATCGCCAGCATTAACTTCGATTACGATCGATGATAATTCTCGGGGTCACAAATATCAGCAACTCTCGACGTTCAGCTAAGTTTTTCTGGGTTCTAAAGAGCCAACCTACAAACGGGATATCTCCCAGCACAGGAACTTTAGTAACGGCTTTAATCAATTGCTGCTGATAAATTCCGCCCAAGACAATTGTTTCACCGTTATCAACTAACACCTTAGTGCCTATTTCTTGGGTGTCAATGGCAACCGCCTCTCCCAACGCTGTTTTAACGGTATCGCCACGGGTATCCTGAGTAATCACCAAGTCGAGAATAATACGGTCGTCAGGGGTAATTTGCGGCGTCACTCGTAACGCCAAAACTGCCTGTTTAAACTCAACCGTCGTAGCACCACTTGACGAAGCTGTAACATACGGTATTTCAGTACCTTGCTCAATATAAGCCGCTTGTTGGTTCGCTGTCGTAATGCTAGGTCTGGCAATAACTTCACCCTTATTCTCATTCTCCAAGGCTGACAGTTCTAAATCAAGCAGCGTACCATCACCAAGTTTAGCCACTTGAAAAGCGATTGTTCCAGCAGGTTCAGTCACAGGTAAATTTACATTTAAGCGGTCACTGAGCCCCGGCACAACACCAGAACTCGCACTAGCCGCCCCTTCTAAACTGCCAGAAACCGCGCCATCTGAAATGGTGTCAGTCACGCCCCAACGAATGCCAAACTCCTCATTAACATTATCGGTTACCGTAACAATCCGCGCTTCAATCACCACTTGCTTTACTGGAATATCAAGCACCTTCACTAAGCGACGAACATCATCTAGTTTTACAGCAGTATCTTGTACCAAGAGCATATTGGTTCTTATATCAACCGCAACGCTGCCACGGTTTGACAATAATTTACTTTTACCGCTATCAAGTAATAATGCGATATCTTTGGCTTTTGCGTAGTTAATTTGAATATATTCAGAGTAAATCGGCGCCAACTTCGCCACCTCTTGACTCGCTTTAAGCTCTGATGCCTCACGATTTAGCAGCTCAGCCGCAGGTGCTATCAATAGAATATTACCATCGATCCGCTTGTCTAAGCCCTTGAGTTTTAGAATCATGTCTAATGCCTGATCCCAAGGAACGGCCTCTAGTCGCAACGTAATATTACCGTCAACGTTATCACCAATGACTAAATTGAAATTGTTATAATCAGCAATAATTTGCAAAGCAGTTCTAATCGCAACCTTTTGAAAGTTAAGTGAAAGCTTCTTACCTTGATACACTACTTTTTTCTTGACTGCGGCATGTTGCTTTATTTTAGGTGCCTTCACTGTTAACTTAAATTCATTACCTTGCTGTGTCCAATCATAGGTAAATTCTTTCATCATGCTAAGTACAAATCGCGAACCATCATTTTCACGGAAAGTTTCAAAACTGCGTACTGGTGTCGCAAAATCCATGACATCCATGGTATAGATGTCATCATCTGAAATATCAGAACCTGTTAAGGTCACTTCAAGTCGACGGCCATTTTGTATTACGCCTGCAGATAGCGCACTATTATTAAATATGATTTTAAGCTCGCCATCTTTTTCACTATTGAGTTTAAAATCAATAGTATTGATCTTATTTAGCGATTCTTCTACAACAGGTTTTGCTTTGGTCACAGGCGCACTTGCTGCGACTACGGACGTGACGCTGGTATTACGGCCTAAAATCACTACAAACTTTTCACCCTGCATACTTGATTGATATTCAACCGCTTGCTCTAAATGAATCGCGACATTAAGATCGTTATCGTTCGCTTTGATTGCCAGCTTTTGTACACCGGCCTGATTCATCGGAAAATCATTGAGGTCTAATTGACTCGTGGCCGCTGAAAAGTCAAAAACCAAGCGAGCCGGTTTTGCCAGCATCTCAATCGTTGGTTTTGTTGTCTTTTCATCAAAAATGAATTCAAGTTTAAGCTGTTTTTCTACGGTATCACTGTAGCGAATATCAATAAGTTCTATTGCTTGTGATAATGCAGGAATCACAAGCAGTAGTACTAATAAACAAGGCTTAAGTTTTGTATAAAATGCCACCGTTATCTCCTAAAAAAATTTAATATGCTCACACTAGTTATTATGTCTAGCGAAGCCCTATTACAACCATCACTGAGAAATTGATTCTTCATCATAATCTGCCACTAATGCAATGCTATTATTACGTTCAATCCAGCAACCAGCACCGTCTGGCACTACTTCTATCATGTCTACTTGCTGGTCACTTATATTCGTGATCTGACCATGAAATAAGCCTAAATAGTGGCCCTTTCTGACCCGAAAAATCTCACCGGTGCCGGTTTCAATTAATGCCCATAAATTATTCGATTGCCCCAACGATCCCCTCATCACCAAATTATCTAAGCCAAAAGCCTCTAACATCGTCTTGCGCCTCGTCACATCTGGCTGTAAGCAGTCGCGCGACTCACTAACAATGTCTAGGGTTAGCTCTTGTTGCGGTGCCTCAAATGGGCTTCTGACATAACTGGCGTTATAAGCGTAATGTTTAAATTCTTTGTATTGAGGTATTGGCTCAATCGGGCGCCCTTTCTTGGCTTTAGCGGCCTCGACAAACTGCTCAACTTCACTCATATCAGTAGTGCAGCCCTGCAAGCCAACGAGTACAATGAACGAAAGTAATATTTTGTTCATCACCCCTCCTTGTAACGGTACGTTTTTGCGACTATTTTCAGCTGCAAACTGTGTTCACTTTTATTGACCACAGTAAAATCATGCAAGCTAACAATTCGCGGTAAGTCGGCAACAGAAGCGACAAATTGGCCAAATTGGTGAAAAGTGCCTTCAACATTAATATCAAGCGGCAATTCGGTGTAAAACTCTTTTTCTATTTCATTACCCCAAGTAATTGACGTAATGCTTAAGCCAGCAGCTGTTGCAACAAACGTAATATCATCGAGTAAACCAGGTGTTTCATGTCCTGCGGGCAACTTTTTTAATAGGGTTGCCAACTGCGCTTCCATTTCTGTTAACTGCTCGCGATAAGCCACTAAATTAGCCGCTAAGCTTTGCTTGCTCTCAAAAGAAGCCCTTAGTTCAAGCTCTTTATCCGTGACATTCTCTAGCGTAATAATTTCATCGCTGACAAAAACGTAGTAACCCAAACCCAGCGTAAACAGCACGACCATCACGGTCATAAATACTTTTACCGATACCGGCCACGTGCCAGGTTGTTCACTATCGATATTTTGCAAATCATTAAACAGGCTAATTTCCATCTTGTGAAGCTCCTGCCTGCGGCTGATTGGCAATAGTTACCCGCATCGAAAATTTATTCAATTGACGCAATCGCTGCTGTTTGGCATTAATTTTTTCAAGCAAAGGGTTTTTGTACCACTGTGACGTTTCGACATTGCGAATAGTGTTAGCTAAATGGTTGTTTGACTCACTTAAACCTTTTATCCATACCGCACGCCCCTTTCGTTCAACGCGCTCCAAATAAACCCCTGGCGATACTACTTTTGCCAGGTTATCAAATAAATAAGTTGGCAAGTTTCGGCTGTTCTGCAAGCGTTCGATCAAGTCCATTCGTTGTTGTAAACTGGCTTTTGTTTCACGCAAGGCTTTAATTTCAGAGATTTTTTGGTTAGCAATATTAATTTCTTGTTGTAAATAATCGTTCTTTGCTTGCTGTAATTCAACTTGGGTATTAATAAATGATAACGCCCCCACCACAGTGCACACAGCCAGAAAAAAAGCCAGACCAAGCACCGAATAAAATGTCTTTTCTCGCTGCTGCTTAGCCTCCTCCCGCCAAGGCAATAGGTTAATATTAGCCATTAACAAAAGCTCCTTAGCGCCAGCCCACAAGCCACCATAAACTTAGATGATTGTTGATGGAATTGTTCGCCACTCGCGCTATCTGCAACTTTACAGCCCGCCAAAGGCTGGGCGATAGTAGTAGCTATGCCTAGTTCTTGAGAGATTAAACTGTCAATGCCATCAAGGTAAGCGCAGCCCCCTGACATCACTAAATGGGCTACGGCACCACCATCATTTGACGTTTCATAAATTTGTAAGGTTCGGCGGATCTGTTGCACCATTGAATTTTTAAAGGGATCTAGCACCTCTAATACCGAGTTAGGTGGTAGTTTTCCTGCAATTTTTGCGGTTTCGGCTTCGTCATAGGGCATGTCGTAATATGACAAAATAGATTGCGTGTATTGATCTCCGCCAAAGGCCTGTTCGCGAATAAAGGTTGTTTCTCCTTTTTCAATCACCGCAATCGTTAACATCGCCGCGCCAATATCAACCATCGCAATCGGCGATTGCTCAGCCTCTTCTGGCAACTGCTCTTTAATCAATAAATAAGACCGCCCCAAAGCATACGCTTCTATGTCCATGATTTTAGTATCGAGTTTACCTATTTCTAGCGCACTAACACGCGCTTCGACTAGCTCGGTTCGAGCTGCAACTAACAGCACGCCAATCTTACTAGCATTTGGATCTTTGGGTATTAACTTTTCAAAATCAAGATTTACTTCGTTAAGTGGGTAGGGAATTAAATGATCAGCCTCAACTTCGATTTGAGCCTCAAGCTCATCGTCACTGTCAACCGCGTTTAAATAAACAGTTTTAGTGATAACTCCTGAACCTGAAACAGCCACGGCCGCATTGCTCACACTTTTAGGAAAGCACTTACGTAGTTTCTTTAGAACAGCACCTGTCGCTTCAATATCATTGATATTGTGATCAACGATAACGCCCTTACCAATTGGTAACATTGCAAAGGCTTCTACCTGATAACCTTTGGCAGATTTTCCCAGCAGAATGGCTTTAACAGAGTGAGAGCCAATATCAATACCGATCATTTTTGTGCTGGGTGATTTAAAGAAGTTATTTGGTAGCATTGCTTCCGGCCATTACGTAAGTAAGAAATATCCTTATCCAATAAATTAGTACAATAAACTTGATAAATGTCAGCTCAAAACTACAACTAATTTACTACACTAATTTAAGTCTATACACATTTAATTACGATTTATAGTATTCTTATCAACCAAAATTAAGATTATACTAATAGGTCATAGCGCTAACACCTAAGGATCTCACCAATTGAAATTATTAAAATGGCTTTTACTGGCTATTATTTTAGCCACCACTGTCGGAATTTTATCAGTTGTTGGTCTTTATCACCATTTGTCACCTGAATTACCGAATACTAGCGCCCTTAAAGAAATTAAGCTTCAAACGCCGCTCAAGGTTTTTACTCTTGATGGTCAATTAATTTCACAATATGGTGAAAAACGCCGTATCCCATTAACCTTGGAACAAATTCCGCTACAGATGCAACAAGCATTCTTGGCGATTGAAGATTCACGCTTTTATCTTCACCCGGGCATTGATCCAATTGGCATTACGCGTGCCGTAGTGAGCCTTATTGTCACCGGTAAGAAAAAACAAGGGGCTAGTACCATCACTCAACAGGTCGCAAGAAATTACTTTTTGACCCGTGAAAAAACCTATATCAGAAAAATAAAAGAAATTTTCCTCGCTTGGAACATTGAGCAAGAAATGACTAAAGATGAGATTTTATTAGCTTACCTTAATAAAATTCCCTTGGGTCATCGCTCATTTGGCGTTGGCGCAGCTTCGCAGGTTTATTATGGTAAAGAGCCTAATGAACTTACCTTGGCGCAAATGGCGGTAATTGCCGGCCTGCCTAAAGCCCCGTCGGCCTTAAACCCAATCCGTTCACCGGAACGCTCGCGAGCCCGTCGTAATTTAGTGCTAAAGCGAATGTTAGACCTTGGTTTTATCGATCAAGCACAATATCAAGAAGCATCAACAGCGCCAACAACGGGCAAGCGCCACGGGGCTAACATTACTTTATATGCTCCTTATTTAGGTGAAATGGTACGCCACTGGATGGTTAATAAATATGGTAAGGCACACGCTTATTCAGGCGGATTTAAAGTCTACACTACAGTGCCGTCACATTTACAACAAGCAGCACAGCAAGCACTAGCAGACAACATCAACGCCTACGATCAACGACACGGTTATCGGGGTCCTGAACAGCAACTGTGGTTAATTAAGCCTGATCGCAAACAACCTAAAGTACCTAATGTTGCATTAACCAGCGACGAGATCAGCCAACACCTAAGCTCGATTAAAGATTTCAAGAAACTGCAAGCAGCTGTTGTGATTAAAATCGACAAAAAAAGCTTAATAGCACAACTAAAATCTGGTGAGCAGATTGAAGTATTATGGCCGGGACTAAAATGGGCGAGATCATTTATTACCGATGAATACCAAGGATCAGCACCGAAAAAAGCCGCAGATATATTATCTGAAGGCGCGTTAATCAGGATTAGCCAAACCGAACAAGTTTGGACCCTTGGCCAAATTCCACAAGTAAGCAGCGCCATTGTCTCGCTTGACCCAGTCGACGGTGCAATTAAAGCCATTGTTGGTGGTTATGACTTTGGTAAAAGTCAATTTAATCGCGCAACTCAGGCTAAACGTCAGCTTGGTTCAAACATTAAGCCGTTTCTTTATTCTTATGCCATGAGCCAAGGCTTCACCCTAGCCAGCATTATCAATGATGCACCAATCACTCAATGGGATCCCTCGCAGGGAGCGGCATGGCGCCCAAAGAATTCACCGCCTATTTACAATGGCCCAACCAGACTTCGTTTAGGCTTAGCCCAATCAAAGAATGTTATGTCGGTCAAACTAATTCAAGAATTAGGTGTTAGTGGCACCATTGACCATTTGGCTAAATTTGGCTTTCCTAAAGAAGACTTGCCCCAAGGGGAGTCCTTGGCATTAGGATCTGCCTCTGTTTCACCAATAGCAGCAGCCACTGGTTTCGCCGCTTTTGCTAATGGCGGCTACAAAGTCAGTCCTTATTTTATCGAGCGGGTCGAAGATCAGCACCAAATTGACGTGTTCCAAGCTAAACCCAAAAGAGTTTGCCGCCAATGCCGCGCAAAGCGCCCAGCGCCTACATCAATGCCAATACCGACATTAGCCTTTAAAAAATCATTGTTTCGCGAAAAATGTTGGCTATCATCCGATTTGCTAGCTCCACGTATTATTTCGACCCAGAATGCCTTTTTAGTGTCAGAAATGATGCGTAGTGCTGTTAGGGGCGGTGGTAATCGGGCTCAAGGCACCAATTGGACCGGAACAGGCTGGCGTGCTAAGGCGCTAAAACGTCGCGATGTTGGCGGCAAGACAGGTACGACTAATAAAGCAAAAGACACTTGGTTTTCTGGCATTACGCCCGGTTTAGTCGCTACTGTTTGGGTTGGTTTTGATAATCAAGCTCGCACCCTAGGGCGCACTAGGCTTAATAAAAACCTTGGCAAAGGCCAAGTGGCTGGCGGCGAAGCAGGGGCAAAAACAGCGCAGCCTGCATGGATAAATTATATGAAAGTCGCGCTGGCCGATTACCCTGATCGAGGAGTTGGTGTGCCTGGTGGCATAACAACAGTGAGAATCGATCGTGAAATGGGTTTACGTACTACTAAAACTGATCATACCTCGCGCTTTGAATATTTTATTTCTGGCACAGAGCCATCTGAATATATTAAGCCAGAAACCTCCAGTCAACACAGTGCCGAAAATATTGAAAATGATAGTAATTTCGAAGACGATATATTTTAACCCGGCCTCAATTGTGGCGCGTTAAGCCAAATTTATTCGTTACCAGTGATTACACCGAGCATAAAACCTCGGTGTCTTACTATTGGCGGCTTAAAAATGTAGTCACCAAAACTTACAATTATGGTTACGGTTACGGATTTAGCATAACATTTAGAAGTAAAATAATGCCCAAACACCTGTTCTTTATATTGCTGATTCTCTGCGCATACGCTAGTGCTGCCGAACAAATGCCTAAGCAGCGCCAAGAGATATCTATTGGCTTGCATTATTCGCAGCCTTGGGCTTATCTTGATGATAATAAAGAAATAGTCGGCATTGAAAGAGATATAATCGAGCGTGTTTTTAACCAGCAAGGTTATGTAACTAAATTCTATATTTATGGCTACGCGCGGTTATTACGAGAGTTTAATAATCGACACATAGACTTTGCTAGTCCCTATACCGGAGTCAATAACGATGTTTCCCAAACGGTAAAATACTTGCCATATCAAGATATTGCCATCAGTCTAAAACAACGTAATTTAGTCATTAACACAGTGCAAGATCTTGAGAGCATCAAAATTGTCGCCTACCAACACGCCAAGGACATCTTAGGCCCAGAATTTAGACAACAGATCAATCAACCAAGCCTATCCTATCGCGAAATACCTTATCGGGCTAGCCAGTTGAAAATGTTATTTAAACAGCGTATCGATGTCGTGATTGGAGAAGAGCGGATCCTGAAAACCCTAAGCAACAAGCTCTATGGCGAAGGCCTAATCCGTCGTCATTATATCTTTAAGCCACAATATTACGGTGGTGCGGCTTATCAAAAAAAATTGATCACCGATTTTAACCGCGGCTTGGCCTTACTTAAAAAATCCGATGAATATCATCGCATATACGACAAATACAAGTTCTGAATAACATTACTGACCTCTCATTGCCGCGATAGGTAATACCAATTGCATTTAATAAAAAATAATTAATGCAAATGGTATAAGGCGACTAAAGCTTGGCATCTGAGTATCAATAATCGTGACTAGTGTTACTCAGGAACAATTAGTGAACAGCACAACGCTTAATCGTTGCCCCACAACCTAAAAAGGCGATGCCTTATTGGGCATCGCCTTTTTGTTCTTTGCTGTTAAGGGCTAATTTAACGCAAATGCCATGACCACTTCATCGCATTCGAGTTTATCAGGGCAACCCTGACAATCTTGAACGACATTAGCTGGCAATGTGTCTTTAGCAACGTTACTAAAGCCTAACTTCTCGAACATTTCAGGCACATGAGTAAATACAATCACGCGCTCAAAGCCTAACTCACTGGCACGAGCGACCATATGGTCAATTAACGCTTTGCCTTGACCGTAACCCTCACTGTCGACATTAATGCCTAAAGAGCGGATTTCAGCTAAACCAGTACCGTAGATATACAACGAAGCACAACCAACGACTTGCTCTTGCTCGTCTTCGGCAACCGAGAAGTCTAAAATGCTATTAACGATATCAAAGCGATCGCGCGGCAGGCATTCGCCAGCATCTGACCATTGCTTAATCATGGTTTCGATTTGATCAACATCTGACAGTCTCGCATGACGCACATTCATCAATTGCGCTTTATGCGCATTTAAGCGTTGCTGCATCGTACCCATAGCATGTTGAACTTGACCATCAGCTGTGCCACCAACTACTTCTGGTGACGTGAATTCTTCACTGATCACATTATGGCGATCAAGTGCCGACATCACACTCGCTAATGACGTGCCACCTAGTACTTCACGCTTAGCTAAACACGCATCAATGGTTAAATGCTGGTACACATCAGCTTCAATCACTGGTGAGAATTCTTTCAATTGTTCTAACGAAAAATCTTCAAGCGGTAACTGCTTAGCAATCGCGGCTACTACCACTTCACCAACAATATGATGCGCCTCTCTAAACGGAATATCTTTAGACACTAAGTAATCGGCCAATTCAGTTGAGTTCGCGTAACCTTGCTGCGCCGCAGCCAACATTCTAACTTTGTTAGTTTGCAAACCTTCAAGCACTAACGCAGCCATCGCTAGACAGTCACCCCAGTTGTCCAACGCATCGAACAAGCCTTCTTTGTCTTCTTGCATGTCTTTGTTATAGGCCAACGGCAAAGCTTTAAGTGTCATCATCATCGCGCTTAACGAGCCAAATACTCGGCCAGTTTTACCACGGATTAATTCCAACGCATCTGGATTTTTCTTCTGTGGCATTAGCGACGAACCCGAAGTGACATTGTCGGCTAATTCAATAAAGCCAGCTTCACCCGAGTTATAGAAAATTAAATCTTCCGCCATCCGCGACAGGTGCATCATCGAAATGCTGGCATCAGACAATAGCTCAACCACGTGATCACGATCAGATACCGAGTCCAGACTGTTTTGAGTCGCTCGTTTAAACCCTAAATCACGTGCTAAGGCATGACGGTCAATTGGGTAAGCGGTACCGGCTAAAGCGCCAGAGCCCAGTGGACAACGATCTAAACGCTCAGCAGTATCGCGCATTCGGCTTAAATCACGGTCAAACATTTCAACATAGGCCAAACACCAGTGGCCAAAGCTAATTGGCTGCGCGCGCTGCAGGTGGGTATAACCTGGCATCACAGTGTCTTGCTCACGAACGGCTAAATCGAGTAATGCTTGTTGCAGCTTAACCAGTAATTCAGATAACTCAACCGCCTGCTCTTTACACCATAATTTTAAATCAGTGGCAACCTGATCATTACGGCTACGACCAGTATGAAGTTTTTTACCTAGGTCACCCACTTTAGCGATTAATTGAATCTCAACCCAGCTATGAATATCTTCAGCATCACTTTGCAAAATCTGCTTAGGATCGTTAACAACCGACTCACCTAACTCATTAAGCGCCGCTTCTAAACGTTGCTGCTCATCCGCCGTTAATACATTCACTTGCTGTAAGGCCCGTGACCAGCTAATTGAGCCAATAATATCTTGCTTGGCCAAACGGTAATCGAATCTTAATGAATCGTTAAATGATTTAAATCTGTCGTCTGCCGCCTGCGAAAACCGCCCGCCCCATAATGCTGCCATTGTCATTCCTCACGAATTACTATTACTATTGCTATTGCTATTGCTATTTCTTCATATTGCAACGCGCGAACCGGCGCTGCAACTATTAATTTTTTATGATGTTGTTAATGCTAATCGGCCAAAAGCGTAATTAACACCGCGTTTTGTGCATGCATTCTGTTTTCAGCCTGCAACAAAACCAAAGAGTTATCGGCATCGAACACTTCTTGAGTAACTTCTTGACCAATATGAGCTGGCTGGCAATGCATAAAATACTCTGCATCCATCGCTGCCATTAGTGACTCGTTAATCTGATAAGGCGCAAATTTTGCTGCGATATCTTGATAGTCAACATCATCACCCATCGAGATCCACGTATCGGCATAAATGGCTTGCGCGCCTTTAGCATCTTCAACGTCAGTGGACAGTATCAATGAACCACCGTGTTGTAACGCAAGCTGCTGAGCGTCTTGCACTACTTTACCATCGGGGAATTGACCTTCTGGACAAATCACCACCATTTCAGCGCCGACTAATGCCGCCCCGAACATTAACGAATGGGTAACATTATTACCATCCCCGATATAAACTAGTTTGATTTTGCTCAAGTCATCGAACTTTTCTGATAACGCTAAAAAATCAGCCAAGCCCTGACACGGATGATACATATCGCTCAGCGAGTTAATCACTGGCACATTACCAAACTGTGCAAGTCCTTCAACAGTGTTGTGGCTGAACGTTCTGGCGACAATGCCATCGGCCCAGCAAGAGATATTCTTAGCAAAATCAGCGACCGACTCACGCACACCAACCGCACCATTGTTTTGATCAAGATAAACACTGTGACCACCGAGTTTAGCAATGCCAATGTCGAAACTTACTCGTGTACGTAACGATGGCTTTTCGTATAAGGTGACCAAGCTTTTTCCGGCAAGTGCCTGACTAAATTGGGCCGGCTGTGTTTTAACTTTTTTTGCCAACTCAATCAATGCTACGAATTGTTCTTGGCTTAAATCTTTTAAGGTTAAAAAATGTTGTAATTTTTCCATATCCATATCTTCTCTTTGCTAAAGCTTGGTCGCTTTAATAGTGGTACCACAAGGGTTACCGTCAATAAGTGCTAATAATTGCTGTGGGGTTTTCCAGCTCGCAATTACAATCGAATCATTTAACTGTTGAGCCGTTGCAAACGCTGCATCGACCTTTACTTTCATGCCACCCACTATCACGCCCTGCT
>Ga0209292_1002130_pt1 | contig 23126 bp, 15 predicted proteins | sample GOMGulsemesocosm_2_FD_184634 | JGI IMG/M metagenome (GOLD analysis project Ga0209292, IMG submission 184634) | Methane-oxidizing microbial communities from mesocosms in the Gulf of Mexico - GOM9C Gulf of Mexico (SPAdes) (version 2) | ecosystem: Environmental > Aquatic > Marine > Cold seeps... | reverse complement strand
CGAACTGATCAATAAATTGAGTGATACCACGGTGAGAGTGTACATTATTCCAGACCTTTTTACGTTTGAACTATTACACTCTAAAATTGAAAATGTGGTTGGCATTCCAAGCATTAGTATTTATAGTTCGCCAATGCATGGTGTGCAGTCGTTGATCAAGCGCATAGAAGACATTGTATTATCGGTTATCATCATAGTGTTTATTTCACCATTTTTACTTGTGTTATTTGGGTTAGTAAAAACTCTGTCACCAGGGCCGGCAATCTTTAAGCAAGTAAGGTACGGCATGGATGGCAAACGTTTTAAGGTATACAAGTTTCGTACAATGGATATGTCGAAAGAACAAAATATAGTGCAAGCCACGAGAAATGATCCTCGGGTTACCCGTTTTGGTAAGTATTTACGAGCACACAGCTTAGATGAGTTACCGCAGTTTTTTAATGTGTTAAAGGGGCAAATGTCAATTGTTGGCCCTAGGCCGCATGCGGTTGATCATAACGAAGAATACAGACAACTTATTCAGGGTTATATGCTGAGGCATAAAATGAAACCAGGCATCACTGGCTGGGCACAAATTAATGGCTTTCGCGGTGAAACAGACACCTTAGACAAGATGGAAAACCGAGTGAAATTTGACTTGGAATATATAAAAAAGTGGTCTGTATTATTTGATTTATACATTGTAGTTATCAGCTGCTTTAAAGGTTTTAAGGGTAAAGATGTCTATTAACAACATTGTTGTAATTATAAAATCCCCGAGACTTAATCGACTGAAAATCCACTCTCACAAAATTAGAGATTAGTAGAGTGGCTAACGTATCACCTCGTACACTAGGGCGAATTTGGCTAGATGTTATCTACGCCATTTTTTTGCGTGAAGTCAAAAGTAAATCAAGCGATAAGCTCGGTGTTGCTTGGGTTGTCGTATCACCCGTAGCCTTTATTTTTATGTTGTCGTATTTGCGTGGAGCAATAAGTGGCGGCGATACTCATGGCATTCCTACCTTCTTTTTTATGGTCTATGGCATGATATTAGTCCAATTCTTTATGGGGCTTGTAAGTTCTGTTTCTACAGCCATAAAAAAAAGCAAACCCCTATATGCCTTCCGCCAAGTACAACCAATCAGCTCAATTTTAGCCATTACTTTATTTGAATGCTTAGTCAAAGTATTTGTTATTTTAGTCATTGGCATGATTTGTGTAATACTGCAATTTGACATTCATATTAGTGACCCGTTATCGGTGCTTGCTAACTTACTAAAAGTAGCTGTTTTCTCCATGAGTATAGGCGTTCTATTCGCGCTGGCTGCATGCTATGTACCTGAGGCGGCCAAAATAACAGGCTTGTTAATGCGGCCAATGTTTTTTATCTCCGGGGTGTTTTTTAGCTTGCAAGATATACCGCAAGAATATTGGCCGTATTTAACCTGGAACCCGGTGCTGCACGCGATCGAATTAACGCGATATGCGGTTTATCCGCAATATGGCGATGCTGGCGTCAGCGACTTTTATTTGAATATCTTTACATTAACAAGTTTAGGGCTAGCTTTAGCCTGTTATCACATAAGCTGGAAACAAGCGATAAGCCGATGAATAGTGCAAATAAATGGGTTGTTTACCTATGATATCATTAGAAAAATTAACAAAGTATTATCCCTCAGCAATGGGTAAACAATTTGTGTTTGAAGGTGTTAACTTTACCTTTCCCCAAGGAAAAAATATTGCTATTTTAGGCTCAAATGGCGCGGGCAAGTCGACATTGTTTAGAATAATCGCAGGCAGCGAATACCCTAATAAAGGCCTGGTAAAAACTAGCTTATCGGTGTCTTGGCCTGTTGCTTTGGCGACAGGGGTTCATCCGCAGATGACTGGGCGTGAAAATACTCGATTTATAGGCCGTGTTAATGGTGTAAATGACTTAGATGACTACGTAAAAAAAGTCATTGAATTTTCTGAGTTAGGCGTAAAGTTCGACTTACCCGTAAAAACTTATTCAAGTGGCATGCGTTCCAGATTAAGTTTTGCGTGTTGTATTTCAATCGATTTTGATATTTATTTGATTGACGAAGCAACATCGGTAGGGGATATCAAATTTAGAAAAAAAGCAAAACAGGCATTAATCAATAAAAAAGATACCGCTAATATCATCATGGTTAGCCATGATTTAAACGAGCTTAAATTATTTTGTGATAGCGCCGTGATACTTCATCAAGGGCTGCTGGAATATTATGACAACCTTGAACACGCTATTAATATTTATAAAGGGTTATAACAGTGGCTGTAATGAACATTGAGCAACAATTTGAACAATTTAGAGCATCCTGCAGTCAAACTGAATTTAATGACATCGACTTTTTAACACAAGCCGCTAGCAAGCAAAAAAACAGTAATCCACAATTAGCGAAACGTATAATGCAGCGCGTTAAAAATGTACAACGACAAAGCCGCAATAACAATGCTAATAGCTTTTGGGGCAAGCTCTTTCACCAGTTTGCAACACTAGGCAATAAGTCCATCAGATTATGGGTGAAAAAACGAATCATCCACAGTTGGTATGGTCGTTTAGTTTTAGTGCCCTTTATATTATTTTCGTTATATCAGATATTCTGGGCCAGTGATCGTTTCGAAAGTACCGCCCAAATAATTGTGCAGCAGCCTGACGGAATGGCTACCATGGATGCATCAATGGCTTTACTCACGGGGTTTGGTGTGTCAACGAGTGCCGTGAACGATAATGAACTGTTAAAAAGTTATATTTATTCATCAGACATGCGAAATTATTTAGATACCAAAATAGCGTTACGTCAGCATTATATGTCTAATAGTGCCGACTTTTTCAGTCGATTACATAGTTGGGACACAAATAAAGACTTTAGTGAATATTATCAGCAGCACGTAGAGGTTTTAATTGATGATACATCTGGAGTTATTGCCGTCAAGGCACAAGGTTTTACGCCGGAGTTTTCAAAAAAATTGGTGTCTGAAATTGTTCTCAAAGCTGAGTGGTATATTAATTCTATAGGTCATCAGTTAGCGCAGTCTCAATTAACTTTTATTGAAGGTGAACATGAGTTAATTACCAACAAGCTAAAACAAGCTCAAAAAGACTTAATGCTTTATCAGCAAAAGTATACCTTGCTTGATCCAACAGCAGAAGGCATCGCAAAACAACAAATAACCTATACCTTAGAAGGCGAAATTAGCTTAAAAGAAGTCGCCTTAAAAAATCTTCGTTTAATTATGAGCCCAACGGCACCACAAGTGCTTGTGGTTAAAAATGAGCTAGCCTCATTAAAAAGTCAGCTCAGTACTGAACGTGATAAGCTAGCAGAAAAGAATGGGGGGAAAATCATTCCGGTGAGTCAAATTTTATCTCAATTTACAGATTTAAAATTAAACCTTGAATTAACCTTGCAAGCTTACACCTCGTCGGAAATTTCATTAGAAAAATCACGGGTTGAAGCCTATCGACAATTAAAGTATTTAATTACCGTGCAAACAGCAGGTATTCCTGACGACAATACCTATCCTAGAGTGTGGTACAATCTCATTCTACTTTTTTCGATGTTAAATATTATATTTGGGATCATTAAAATTGTCTGGGTAACTTCCAAAGAATTAAAGAATTAAAGAATCTAAAGGAATACATCCATGAACGAGCAAAATTTAAACCCACATGGCCGTAAAGGAATCGTACTTGCTGGAGGCTCAGGCACCCGCTTGTATCCGTTAACCAAAGTCGTCAGCAAGCAATTAATGCCAATATACGATAAGCCAATGATTTTTTATCCTATCTCCATTTTAATGCGCACGGGCATTACTGAAATCGCTATTATTGCTACGCCTGAGGAAGTCCATCGTTTTAAGAACTTATTGGGTGACGGCTCTGATTGGGGTATTCGTTTTGATTATATTGTGCAATCATCGCCTGACGGGTTGGCGCAGGCTTTTATTTTAGCCGAAACATTTCTTGCTGGCAAACCAGCAACTTTAATATTAGGGGATAATATTTTTTACGGCCATGACCTAATTACTTCATTACGCAACGCCAATCAAAAAGAGCATGGCGCGACAGTTTTTGGTTATCATGTGAGTAACCCTAGCGCTTATGGAGTAGTGGAGTTTAATAAAGAGAGAACCGTTGTCTCAATCGAAGAAAAGCCCCAATATCCTAAATCTAATTATGCCGTGCCCGGTCTCTACTTTTTTGATGAAAACGTTGTTCGTTATGCGAAAAATGTGCAGCCTTCAAAACGTGGTGAACTTGAAATTACCGATGTTATTGAGCAATATCTACAGCAAAAGACCTTAACGGTTGAAATAATGGGGCGTGGTACTGCTTGGCTCGACACGGGAACATTAGATGATTTACTTGATGCGGCATTATTTATACGAACAATAGAGAAACGGCAGGGCTTAAAGGTTAGTTGTCCTGAAGAAATTGCTTACCAGATGAAATATATATCAAGAGAGCAATTAAAGACACTCGCTGAACCTTTAGTTAAATCGGGTTATGGACGATACTTATTAAGTCTACTTGATGATGATCTTTAAATAAAAATATAAAGCTAATAAAAAGAAATTAATCATGAAGTTTTTAAACACAGCAATTCCAGATGTAAAAATTATTGAACCACAGGTGTTTGGTGATAACCGCGGATTTTTCACCGAAACCTTTAGACAAAGCTTGTTTGATGACGAGTGCGGACAAACAATCTTTGTGCAAGAAAACCATAGCAAATCTAGTCATGGTATTTTGAGGGGGTTACACTATCAAACCGAAAATACTCAGGGTAAATTAGTAAGAGTGATTGAAGGGTGTGTCTTTGATGTAGCAGTTGATATGCGTGAGAATTCAGAGACTTTGGGGCAATGGGTAGGTGTTGAATTATCAGCTGAAAACAAAAAACAGTTATGGGTGCCAGAAGGTTTTGCCCATGGTTTTTATGTGATGAGTGAGTCAGCAGAGTTTGTGTATAAGTGCACTAACTATTACACTCCAAAAGCTGAAGTATCTTTGCAGTGGGATGAGCCGAGTTTAGGTATTCTTTGGCCTTTAGTGGAAAGTATGGCACCTAAGCTATCAGACAAAGATCAACAGGCTCTGAGTTTTTCTAAAGCTCCTAAGCTTTAAGCACAAATATGAGAATATTTATATCAGTGATATCGCATCACGACCATTCAATTATTATCAATATGGGCAGTATTAAGCGACTGGCTAAATACAATAATATTGAAGTGATATGCCGAGACAACGTGCCGAGTCCAGTATTACAGCAAGCCTGTTTAGACTATCAATGTCATTATATAGCGAACAATAATCAGCAAGGCTTTGCACAAAATAATAACGACAATTTTTTGTATGCAAAGCAATCATTAGGCATGAATAATAACGATTATTTTATGTTGTTAAACCCAGACGTTACCATTGATGAAAACAACATAGAAAAACTGTTACTAGCACTTGAAACACCAAAACAATTCGTTTCTATGCCGATGTTTTTAGACGTCGAGCAGCGAATATACGATGATCATTTAAGGTACTACCCAAAGTTAACCGATTTTATTAAATCATATTTGTATGATGACCGAAAAACAATGTTAAGCGCACAAAACATGTTAACTCCTAAAGATCCAATTTGGGTTAGCGGTGCACTAATGATTGTAAACGCAGAGCTTTTTGAAACAATGGGCATGTTACATGACAAGTATTATTTATATTGCGAAGATATAGATTTTTGCCAAAAGCTAAAAAATATCGGCATTAAACCTGAAATACTCAATGATGTTTCGGCAATACATTGCAGGCAGCGTAAAAGTAAATCGTTATTTAGTCGTTATTTTTGTTGGCACTTTCATAGTGTGCTAAGGTACCAATTAAGGCGTTTACTCAAAAGAATTTAATCCAATTATTTTCTGTTAAAACGACAACGATCAGCTCAAGTTGATAACTGCAGTAAATAAACAAAAGATTATAACTATGTCTCCAGTACTATCGTTAAATACAATTAAGTTAAGTTCACTTTATAGTAAATCTATAGATATTGTACTAGCGACATACAATGGCCAACAATATATACAAGAGCAAATTGATTCAATTTTAAATAACGATGATTATCAACAATTCGTTAAACGCTTTATTATTATTGATGATTGCTCAACCGATAATACACTTGAGCTAATTACACAATACGCGAATTTACATAGCGAAATTGAAGTTTACCAAAATTCATCCCAACTTGGGGTAATTAAAAACTTTGAAAAAGGTATGAATTACACAACTAGTGAATATATTATGTTGTCAGATCAAGATGATGTATGGCTATCTAGTAAAATAATTAAAAGTTTAGCGGCTATGCTCCATCTAGAAAAAAGCCAGCCAGAGCAACCCTGTCTAGTTTTTAGTGACAAAGAGGTTGTTAATGCCAGCTTAAACCGCATTCATGCAAGCTACTTTCAATTAAAAAAAATCCCCCCGCAATGGTACGAAAACCTTGATAATTTACTCCAGCAAAATATGATATCTGGCTGCACCATGTTATTTAATCGAGCATTATTAGAAAAAGCATTACCCATTCCCCATAATTGCTTTATGCATGACTGGTGGTTAGTGTTATTTGCTAAAGCTTATGGTGAAATTGCTCTAATTAATGAACCCTTGGTAAAGTATCGACAACATGCCCATAACCAGATTGGGGTTGGAGCTGTTTCTTGGTGGAAACGACTAATTAACATAGTTAGTTTGGTCAATAAATTTCAGAACAGATACCTGAAGATTATCACTCAAGCACAGTTGTTTTATAAACAAGCAGCCTTAGATTTACCAGACTACAAAGTAGTAGAACAAGATTTCGTAATTAAAAACATACTTAACATGTCTAAAAAACAAAGAATAAAGGCGTGGAAAAATAAAAATATCACACGTAGTCGTACATCTAGTAGGCTACTTGTGTTATTCCTATTGGTCAGATTACCAGTAGAAACTGACAATCAAAGTCCTGAACGGTAGATATCATTTATTTTCGAGAACCTGAGTTAATGATAGATAGTACATCAATAATAAAATCACAATAAATAAATTAAGGCCATTAGTTTAATGAAAGTAGTAATTACGGGCGCCAATGGGCAGTTAAGTTGGGAATTACAACAAATAATAAATGACAATATAACCATTTATGCCTTCGATTCAACCCAGTTAAATATTACCGACTTTGCACAAGCCAAAGGCGTAATTACGAAACTTAGCCCTGATTTCATCATTAACGCGGCGGCTTATACGGCTGTTGATAAAGCTGAATCACACCATGATGATGCGTTCGCAGTCAATAAAACCGGTGTAGAAAATTTAGCGATAATTTGCAAAGAATTAAACGCCAAGTTAATTCACATATCAACCGACTTTGTTTTTGATGGCAGCAGTAATATTCCCTATAAAATTACAGATAGCCCAACACCATTAGGTGTTTATGGAGAGTCAAAATTTCAGGGTGAAAATAGTGTTAGAAAAATACTCCCCCAAAGCAGCTGTATTATCCGCACGGCTTGGGTATATTCCACTCATGGTAATAACTTTGTTAAAACCATGCTGCGACTGATGCAAGAAAAAGATGAATTATCAGTTGTTAGTGATCAGGTTGGCACTCCGACTTGGGCACATGGTTTAGCGCAAACTATTTGGCAATTAATATTAGCCCCAAACACTAAGCTACCTGCACTGCTACACTGGACTGACAATGGGGTCACATCGTGGTATGACTTTGCAATTTCAATACAAGAATTGGCTCTTGAAAAGGGCTTACTAACAAAAAATATTCCTATCAAGGCAATATCTTCTAGTCAATATCCTACTGCGGCCAAGCGACCTAATTTTTCGGTACTTAATAAAACTGAAGTGGAACATTTATTAAATAAAAGTACGACACATTGGCGCAAACAATTGAGTGCCATGTTGGATCAATTAAAGAAAGGCAGCTGATTTTTAGCGGCACCATCAGAGTTTATGCTGTGTGTTGTTTCTCATTTCTATTTGGGCTTGTTAAACTCAATTAAAGTCGTTAAAATGCGAAGGCTTAGCAGGGAATGTCAGCTCAAATTAACGGTTTAGAATACTGCCTTGAATTAAAATCCTTTCTATATTTGTTCGTCACTCAGAATATTACTTCAGGTAGGGAAATTACACACAATGCAAAAACGATTATTAGTGACTGGTGGCGCTGGTTTTATAGGCTCAAACTTCGCATTGTACTGGTTAAACACTTACCCGAAAGATAAAGTCATTGTCCTTGATGCGTTAACTTACGCAGGCAACAGAGCCAATTTAACTGCTGCTGAGCATAACGCTAATTTCTCCTTTGTTCATGGCGATATTTGTAATACTGAGTTAGTTGAGTCATTACTTAAAAAACATGATATTAATACGCTTATTCATTTTGCAGCAGAATCCCACGTTGATCGTTCAATAACTGGCCCCGATGCCTTTATCGAAACCAATATAATAGGCACTTATAGCCTGTTAAAAGCCACAAAAAATATATGGATAGACGAGCCAAAACAAAAAGGGTTGCCAGTCATAGCACATCGTTTTCATCATGTTTCAACCGATGAAGTTTACGGTGCACTGTCAAAAAATGATCCCGCATTTACCGAAGAAACAGCTTATGCGCCTAATTCACCTTATTCAGCCTCCAAGGCAGCTAGTGATCATCTAGTCCGTGCTTATCACCACACCTACGGTTTAGAAGTGACCACGTCTAATTGTTCTAATAATTACGGACCTTTTCATTTTCCAGAAAAACTTATCCCCCTAATTATTACCAATATATTACATGATAAACCGTTACCTATTTATGGTGACGGGCAACAAATTCGTGATTGGTTATACGTTGATGATCACGCACATGGTATCGATTTAGTCATTAATAAAGGTCGAATTGGTGAAAACTACAATATCGGTGGGCATAATGAATGGGCAAATATCGATATTGTAAAAGTGGTATGCAAGCTTTTAAACGAAAAATTCCAAAATAACCCTCAATTAGCGGTTAAATACCCCAAAGCACATTCGGCATTAAAAAATAATGCTGAAAGTCTAATAACATTTGTTGAAGACCGAGCGGGTCACGACTGGCGTTATGCCATTGATGCCACCAAAAGCAATAACGAATTAGGCTACAAGCCAATCGAATCATTTGAAACGGGAATAAATAAGACAGTTGATTGGTACGTAAAAAATAATGATTGGTGGAGTAACTCCCCAGAAAATAAAAACAGGAATGAATATGTTTAATAAGGTTTACAAAAAAATTTTTCAACGAGAAGTTTTGAGCGTAGATGAAGCTGTAGATGAAGCTGTAGATGAAGCTGTAGATGAAGCTGTAGATGAAGCTGTAGATGAAGCTGTAGATGAAGCTGTGTCTGGGTTTATGGAAGATATTTGTATTGAGAATGTCACTGGCTGGTCTGTTACCAGTGAGCTTGAAAATAAAATATTTCAGTTGTCCTGTGGAGGTGAGATATATGAAGTTGAGGCTATTTATTTTGAAAGACCGGATGTTAAAGATGCACTAAACGTTTCAGATGAATATGCTGGTTTTAAAATTAATTTACCGGATAAACTAAAAGAATTTATTGTACAAACACCGAGCCTATTATCTGATGTTGGTGTTGTCGTAAATGGGACTCAATTAATGTGCGCTGATAATGTTCTTATTCAGTCAGAAGAAAGTATTGAAAAGTTACATTCATATCAAGAGGGGTTAGCTAATTCACTTAATGATGAGTTATTCGAGACAGTCGTTCACGAAGGTAATAGTGTGGAGATTGCGTTAGCAATAATCAATGACTTTAAAGTCGCTATTTTTTGCAAAACAGACGTTGAATTTAATGCTAATGATTTAAGATGTTTTATTAATGATAATTATGTTGAAGGGAATTTATTAAGAGTAGAGGATGAACTATTACAAGACGAAAACATCACTCGTTATGAATTCGAAATCCCTGGCTACGTTTGGCGGAATAATCAACAAAAAGGACTATCAATACAATTTTATTTTTCTGAAAAATGCTTATTAAATAACAAAATAGTTGTCACAGAGAAGGATTTATCTTATTGGCTGTTGAGTTGTTATCAAACCCAAGAGGTAAGTAACCTCCATACCTCATTACTTTCCCTAGAACACATTCATTTTAAAGGTGATATATTAAATATTATTGAACCAATTCAATATGAATATTTTCTTCAATTAACAAAGAAGTATAACTTAGAGGGTTATATTGAGGAGAAGGCAGAAGGAGCCCAAGAGAAATCTATTGATAACACTAATGAGCTTATTATTTGGCAGGCGCTAAAAGACTTTAACAGCATATTTACGGAAGAAAAAGCAGAACAAAATCTTGTTAAAATAATGAAAGATTATTCTTTAGACTCAGCCCAAAGGGTTGCATTTGTTAAATCCTTAATCCCTTTGTTCTGCCGATTAAATCGTTTTAATTGTGTACATATGTACATTGAACACGAAACAATTGAAGAGTTAAAGCAAAGTAATAATAAATGGGAATTATCACTCGTCTTGCCATTTATGTTAAACAAAGATGAAATTAAAAATATTCCAGACTTATTACATAAAATTTCAGTCACAGATGGTTGGCTGAATGTTGAATGTATTGATTATATTATATCTATAATAGTGAAAGACCATAACCTAGGCAATATAAATGAAGTTGAAAATATTGTTTATGCATTTTTAGACTTGTTGGATAACCTCTCTGTAGATTATTGGTCAAGATTGCATGACAACCATTTAATTAATGCACTCGTGAACTGTTTACCTCAAGTAGAACGTTTTAATTCTTGGTTAAGAAAAGACATCATTAACAAGGCTATCCAACATTATGCTCTGGCTAATGAATTTTGGGCTCAATTGGAATGTAAACAACTAGATAGTAATAGCAAAGAAATTTTAAATAGCGTAGATAAGCGTGTTAGATTTATAAAGAAGTCGCTTGCGCAAAGTGGTTTGACACAAAATGACATGTCGAGGTTAAACACTTCTTTAGACTTTCTGATCGATTTTAAAAATAGTGAGGCATTATCAGCTAAAAAAGAATGGTTAATATACTGTTTAACACACGAAATAAAAGGGGAAAGTAATTTTATTTTATCCGACGAGTTATTGTCTTTTACAAATAAAGGTGATAATGAAAAACTTAGATTTGCTGCCTCACCACTTGCAACAAACATTGAATCTGTGGAAAATGGACTCTTAGATTTGAGAACGGCAGTGAACGCTGCTTTTCCTGTGAGGGAACAGTCACCTAGGTATGAACTACAAAAAAAAGGCATGAAAGAATTACTTGCTTTTGATAAAACAGAAAATAAAGCTGATTCCTTAAATACATTAACTGGAGTAGTAAACGAACTTGATGATTGGAGTACTGCATTTTTAGGACTTGATCTGATAACTAAGTCATTAAGATCTTTTGATAGAGCATGCATAAAGAAAGTCAGTGAGCGTGTAAAGAAGTTACTAAGACATGCATTGTCTAATACTAATAAGCTAGACAATCCGCCATTAGCTGCCATAAATTGTTTATTCAATATCTCAACTGCGATTGAACTAAACTGTTTCAATATTAAAAGCGAATTAGAAAAGCTATATAGTTATTGCTATAGCAATCTTATTGAACATTTTGGTGATGAGAAAGGAATACAGCAATTATTAAATCAATTCAAGAAACAGAATCATGACCTTTTAAACGACACTTTAGTTGTAGTTTACTCTTGTCATAAATATTTAGATACTAGAATACCAGCCATAAGAGATACGTGGTTAAAGGATCTCACTGCGAATAATATCCCGTATTTAATTTTAGTGGGCGACGGCGACGATACGATTAACGGTGATGTACTATCTTTAAATGTATCAGACACTTACGAGGAACTACCAGCGAAAACCTTAAAGCTTTTTGAATGGGTTTACAATAACACCGCTTACCAACATGTGTTAAAAATTGATGATGATTGCTATTTAAGCGTAGATGAATACTTTAATAGTATGAGCTATAGAAAGTGGCATTATTATGGACGTAAAATAGAACGAAATATTGGTAGCATGGACAGGAAATGGCATCAAAATAAGTCACAAAACACTTTGGCTATACATGCAATTGATAAATCTCCAGAGCCTTCGATTTATGCCGATGGTGGTGGGGCGTATTGTTTATCAAGATTTGCGATGCAAAGTTTACTAACTGTTGCTGAAAGTAGAGAAGGTAAAGAGTTAACAAACTCATCTTACATGGAAGATAAATTGGTAGGTGACTTGCTTACAATTGCCGGTATTTACGTTAGTGATGAAGATTATTATACTTTAATACGTCGACGTTTATTTGGAGAGGCTACTCCTATATCCATTTATGATAATACTTTTTATGCGAATAAAAATACACCAACAAAGTTGATGCACTTAGATCTAGCAAAAGATCAATACTTAGCTAAAAAATATAGTGAGTCTAATTTATTGTATCCACAAAAAATATGGCCAAGTTACGCTGAACCTAAAATTGGATTTGATGCCAATCAGTTAGAGATTTTATCTTGTAATGTAGAATTAGCTAAAAAGAATGAAGGCATATATGTTATTGCTGTTATGTATAATGAAATGATCATACTCCCTCATTTTTTAGAATATTACCGAAGTTTAGGCGTGACATGTTTCATTATTACTGATAATGCTTCAACTGACGGTACTAGGGAGTTTTTGCTACAGCAAGAAGATATTATTGTTTATAGCGCTGACACGCAATATAAAGCTTCTCACTTTGGCGTTGCTTGGCAACAGGCGATGTTAGCCAATCACTGTTTGGGGAAATGGGCATTAGTAGTTGATGCCGATGAGTTTATACTGTATCCAGAATCAGAATCTCGTTCGATACATAGTTACGCTAAAGAGCTTGAGCTTTGCGGTTATGACGCTGCATGTATATATATGATTGATACATATCCTTATGGTGACTTGAACGATGCTGATTTAAGTAAGTCATCACCGTTTGAAGTGGCAAATTATTTTGACTCTAATCCTGTTAACCCTTTCTATTTAGGTCGTGGCTATTTTTCAAATGCAACGGGATATACAAGTAGTTTAAGGCATCGCTTGGCACCTGACTCATCGCCTGAGTATTACACATCACAAAAGTATTCATTATTTAAGTATATGCCATGGGTTAAACTTTCGGAAGGATTGCATTATGTAGCTAACATAACACCAAGTCCTACCCCTATTGTTTTTGCTCATTTTAAATACCATGCGGCTTTTAAAAGCAAAGTTGAGGCAGAGGTAATACGTAAGCAACATTACGGTGATGCTAAGGAATATATAAAATATCAAGAATTGTTATCTGAACTAGATGGTTATTTTGGTGATGATAATATATCGATATCGTTTAGTAATAGCAGTGAATTACTAAAAAGGATATAGAAACACTATCTTTGTTATTGGAAGGATACTTATTGATTATAAAAGTTTTTAATAACTGTATTTACTAGTTTTTAATCAATACGATAATAACAAATTGCATTAACAATGGAGACATAATAAATGATACACCCTTTTGACTGCCATCAAAGCCCTTTTATTATTTGGACTTGGAGGCGAGCAGGTGGCACAAACTTAGCACAAGCATTATTTGATTTTTCAAAATTTGATAGTTTAGAGCATGAACCTTTTAATATTGATCGTACTTTAGGTTTTATTCAGAACAACTATAAAAATGATAGAGATTTAGATAAAGTTAGATGCGCGATTAAGGATCTCTTAGTACGAAAACCACTAATTAAGCATTGTCTTGAAATTATTCCAACTGAAATTAATCAAATATTAATGGAAGAAAGTATAAATGCAGGATACAAACACTTGTTTTTATATCGAGATGAGGCAGTTAATCGTTTACTAAGCTTGAATTATGCACAATGCACTGATATTTGGGGAAAGGAACATAAAAAAAGCAAAAAAGTTAATAAGGATGTTTTTACTCGAACTATTAATGTTAGTAAGCTAATAAACCATGAGAAACATTCACGTGGTTCGTTAACGAGTATTTTTAATCAATTGTTGACAAGGAATCAGACCCCATTATCCATTAGTTTTGAACGGTTGTATCAAAGTAATGATATTCTATCGAGAAAGCTGGTTTTAGAGGTGTTTAAGCAATTGGAAATTGATGAGGTGTTCATAACGGACAAGGTAATCAATAAAATAATTAAAAAAGGGGCGCAAGGAACCAACCAAGACTATTTGAAATTCCCTAAATCAGAAGAATTGATTTTAGAAGCTAATAAACTCCCAAAATTTATTCTTTGTAAAGAAACTATCGAATTAGTTGCTGAGGTGACCACCGAGTTTAATCATGTTGAAATCTGGGAACCAACGATTGGGGTCGCAGAAAATACTATTAGTATTTCAGGTGTTTTTTTAACAAATGCAAAAGGCCGTTTATCTTTGTCTTCTTCTCGTGGCAAGAGTGCATCTATTAACCATAACATTGTCTCTCCCAGAATAGGCACTCTTTACCCTAATGATAATTTATCGGGTAGGTGTAGTTTTTCAAGCGATTTCATTTCTTATAAAAAAGGTGATACTTTACTCGTCAATTTTGAGTCAGATAATGGGGATATGATTTTAGTTGCTGAACTTAAGGAGCGAATTAAGTACGACGGTGATTTCTATAGCGCCCAGAAAATGGGCAGTAAAATTTCAGCTCATCATTATTTATCTCATCTTTTTGGTTTATTTAAACCTAAATCACTTGTTGATTTTGGATGTGGTGTCGGTACTTGGATCAAAGAAGCTAACGAAATTGGTATCGAAACGGTGTTAGGTTTGGATGGTAATTGGGTACAGTCTGTTGATAATTTTTTGGGTGACAATATCTTGTTCAAAGAAGTAGATCTTAATACTCCGCAAATATTACCACAACAATTCGATATGGTAATGAGCCTCGAAGTAGCTGAGCATTTAAACCCCGAAAACTCACAACAATTTATAAAGTCATTATGTAAAGCCGGTGATGTAATTATGTTTGGTGCCGCTTATATTGGGCAACCAGGTCGAGACCATAGAAATTGTCAGAAGCATTCTTATTGGGCTGACTTATTCGATAAAGAGGGCTATAAGCCGTTTGATTTATTTAGGAGTAAATTTTGGGGAAGCGATATTGTTGAACCTTGGTATCAACAAAATACTTTCTTATATATAAAAGAAAATACTCCTGCATTTTCAGTTTTTACCAACCAAGGTTTTATGCCAATGAGTAATCTGTCCTTTATGGATGTAATTCATCCTTGGCTGTATCACCGATATTATAAATAAAGATATTCATGTTTAAAATTACTACAAATAAACCAAAAATATTCTTGCATATAGGCATGAATAAAACTGGTAGTACAGCAATTCAAGCGTGGTTAAATACTAACAAAGACCACCTGTTACGAACTGATGGGATTTATTATCCACTGGAAGGTTTGCAAGGCGGCGCACACTATGGCTTAAGTGATGAACTCGGCTTCAAACTAGGTGGATTTTCAATTAATGATAAGAGACTAAACGATTTACAAAAAAAATTCTTAGCAAGCATTAAAGAAAATAAATGTGATAAAGTTATTTTTAGTTCTGAAAATTTTGTTTTGGACAAAGATCTACATTCAATTAAGCAGTTTTTTAAAGGGTTCGATTGTAAGGTAGTTGTTTATTTGAGACGTCATGATTGTTGGTGGGAGTCTTTATATAATCAATCACTTAAAATGGTCCGAGCTCCAAAGTATCCTAAAGGAATAGAAGCATTTATTACACACCAAAAAAGAGTTTCTAATATAGGCAACTTTAAAGCGCTGTTGGAACGCTGGGCGCAAGCATTCGGTAAAGAAAATTTGATTGTGAGGCCTTATGAAACAAGGTCACTTAAAAATGGAATCGTTGCTGATTTCTTACAAGTCATCGATTATGTCAATCATGACTCCATTAAAAGTAGTAAAAAAATAAATGCTTCCTTAAGTAAACATGCTAATGCAGTATTAGAAGTTGCACAACGTTCAGGGCTCGATGATATAGAGGTGAATAAAGTATTATTATTCCTAAGAGAAAATGACATCAAAGAGAATAACTTTAGTTTGTTGCCTTCCAAACGTCGTCGAGCCATGGTTAATTATAATTACCCACAATATCAATATATTGCAGAACATTATCTAAAAGGTAGTGATAATGTGTTGTTTTCTGAAAAGTGGCCAGAGCTCGATGAAGAGTGGGAAGTATTTACGCCACTCGAACCTGAAGAGATTTTAGTTCTTATTCTTAAGGCCATAAACAAATGAGTATTTTAGGGCTGTTGGCTATTATGAAATATAAGTCCAGAATGTTGCTTTATAAAGCTTTAAACTATATAGGAATTAACAAAAAAACAACCCAAATCCCTGATGTTAAAAGCGCTATTAGCATTTGCTATCGGACTTCCGATACAAGTATTGAAGGGCATATTGATAATTTTACTCGTTGGTCATTAGATGGTTGGATCGTAAAAAAAGGACAAATAATCAAGGGGATAAAGGTCTACCTCGATGGGGAGGAGATTGTTTTTCATTATTTGCCCACAAACCGAAAAGATGTTAAAGATGTCTTCGGTTATGGTTTTTTCTCTGGTTTCAGTTTATATTTTTTGAATCCGCTTAATTTTACTGGTGATAAACAAACACTTTCAATCGTAGAGCTTGATAGTGAAACTGAATTACTTTCGACTACTTTTATATCAAATCTAAACCTTTCTACGCGTAGACGAAATGGTAATGTGTCAGAAGTAATTGATGTTGTTGTACCGGTATATCTTGGCGTTAAAGAAACGATGAACTGCCTAAACGCTATTGTAAAAGCTAAAACAGATTTGAAATATAGATTATTGATAATTAATGATTGTTCTCCTGACGATAAAATCTATAAACATTTGAAATGCTTCGTTTCAGAATATGAGCATGTTGTTTTGTATGAAAACTCTGTGAATTTAGGATTTGTTAAAACTGTCAATAAAGGAATGAAATTATCTACAACAAATGACGTTATCTTATTAAACGCCGACACAGAAGTGTCTGATTTTTGGTTAGATAAAATGCATCGTGTTATGAGTCTTTCTCCTGATGTTGCCACGGTAACCCCATTCTCGAATCAAGCTACTATTTTTAGTTTCCCCGTGATGAACCCCAAAAGTGATTCGCCTCAAATATCTTCCATAGAATGCGTTAATAAACTCTTAGAGAAACATAATTCAGAGTGTAGCTTTGAGGTGCCAACAGCTCATGGTTTTTGTATGCTCATTCGACGCTCTACTCTTCAAGATATAGGTTTTTTTGATGAAGATAAATGGGGTAAGGGGTACTGTGAAGAAAATGATTTTAGCATTCGTGCCCAGTTAAATGGATGGAGAAATGTAATCGCCTGCGATACCTATGTGAAGCATGTTGGCAGTGTCTCATTTCAAGAAGAAAGCGTTCCAAGAATAAACAAAAATCTAGCTTTGTTGAATGCACTTTATCCTTTATATTTAGAGCAAGTTGCTGACTTTTTATTGGAAGATCCATTAAGTGTTTATCGCCTTCCTGTATTAGAGGAGCTATTGATTAGCAAAACAAGATCAAAAAGACACATTTTTTTGCATGTTATACATTCACTGGGTGGAGGAACAGAACATGCGATGCGTACATTGATCAATAAAACAAAGGGTATTGATGTGTGCTCTATTGTGCTAAGAAGTATGAACAGGGGAAGAATATGGCGGATTGAATGCGAAGACCAAGTTGTTATTATTGATTTTGTTGTTACACAAGGTATAGATAAAGTCCTTTCGTTATTAAAGAAGATCTCAATATCTCACATCCACTATCATCAAGTTTTAGAATTTAATTTGAATGTCAGATCTCTGCCCGAGATTTTGTCTTGTGAATACGATATTTCTTTACACGATTATTACTTGCTTTGTCCTAGAGTTAATTTATTAAATGCATCTGGAGAGCTTTGTGATGGACCAGAGGTTTCAAAGTGTAATTTATGTATTAAAAACTCTGGTTCATATACCAATGAGAATTTAAATAGTGAAAATAATATAAAAACTTTCTTTGATAATAATCATCATTTTTTAAAAGCTGCACGCTTAAATATTGCTCCAACAGTGGGGGTAAAGACATTATTTTCATCATTTATTGCATCCACCAATATTGTCGTTAAAGCTCACCCTGAAAAACTTGTTAAGCGAAATTTTATTACAACATCGAATACATCAATTGTAAATATTGCCATTCTCGGTGCTTTAGGTGAACACAAAGGAAGTAAGTTATTAAAAGAACTTATTTTATTTGCAGACAAATACAAATTACCGCTTTGTTTTGTCGTCGTTGGTTATGGTAATGAAGAGCTAAATGAATTGAAAAGTGAAAGACTCATTTTTTCTGGTGAGTACAAACTTGAAGAACTTCCTGATTTGATAAAAAGATTCGAATGTGAACGTGCATTATTTATCAGCCCATGGCCTGAAACATATAGCTATACATTATCTGAAGCATTGCAGCTTGGCCTTTATCCTTTTGCACTTAACCTCGGAGCGTTTAAAGACCGTTTGAGTGAATATGGGATTGGAACTTTGATTTCGGTTACGGCGAATGAAAAAGAAATCTGTAGATTGCTCCAATTAGCACCTTCGAATGTAGATAAATACAGTTTAGGTATAGAGTATAAGTCGATAATTGATGATTATTATAATATTAACCTCAACTAATATACGATTATGTTCTTAAAATAAAATAAAATAAAATAAAATAGAATAGAATAAAGAGAATAGAGAATAATAATTTAAGTATCAATAATAAATAGTTATTTGCTAGCGTTAATTTAAATGAGTCCTGTACTTAGTACTAACTTAAGCAACTAATTTTTACTTTAACAGACACGAGATGAAGAATTAAAATGAACCATAAAATAACAAAGGCCGTTATTCCTGTTGCAGGCCTTGGCACACGTATGTTGCCAGCAACAAAAGCTATTCCTAAAGAGATGTTACCGATAGTTGATAAACCTTTAATTCAATATATTGTGAATGAATGTGTTGCTGCTGGCCTTACTGAAATAGTGTTGGTTACACACTCATCTAAAAATGCGATTGAAAATCATTTTGATAAATCTTTTGAGCTTGAAACCACATTAGAAAATCGTGTGAAACGACAGTTGCTTGAGGAAGTAAAGGCTATTTGCCCTAAAGGCGTGACTATTATGCATGTGCGTCAAGGTGAAGCTAAAGGCCTTGGTCATGCGGTGTTTAAAGCTAAGTCTGTTATTGGTAATTCACCGTTTGTGGTGGTGTTACCTGATGTTATTTTAGATGATGCACGAAGTGATTTGAGCACAGAAAATTTAGCTGCCATGTTAGCGCGTTATGATGAAGTTGGTCATAGTCAAATTATGGTTGAACCTGTGCCAATGGACATGGTGAGTAATTATGGGGTGGTTGATTGTAAAGGCCATCAATTAGACGCAGGAGAGTCAAAAGCCATGACTGCGGTTGTTGAGAAACCTGACGCTGATAAAGCGCCTTCTAATTTAGCGGTTGTTGGACGATATGTATTGTCAGAAAAAATTTGGGACTTGCTTGAATTTACGCCCCCGGGTGCAGGGGACGAAATTCAATTAACTGATGCTATTGCTACGTTAATGAAGCTTGAAACTGTAGAGGCATTTCATATGACAGGTAAGTCACATGACTGTGGTTCTAAGTTAGGTTATATGAAAGCTAATGTTGAATATGGTTTACGTCATAATGAACTTGGTGAAGAGTTTAAAGCCTATCTGCAAACTTTGGCCCTAATTTAGCCCTAAGTTAGCCTTTTAGTAAGTAATGACGCTAGTATGAAATGGCGTATTTTCATTTATTGACCTAGTATTAATTTCTAGATTCGCATAATTAGTGCAGTCAATAATGTTTAACAGGGATTGTTATGAAAATACTTCACCATGGCGCCGTTGTTGGCGTGACAGGATCATGTCACCAACTTATCATCGATACTAATAATAGTGTGTTAGTTGATTGTGGGCTCTTTCAAGGGGCCGACATCTTTGATCATGAAAATGATGAACATTTGTCTATAAGCTTTGATATCAGTACAATTAAGGCATTGTTGGTCACGCATTGTCATATTGATCATGTTGGCCGTATTCCTTATTTGTTAGCAGCTGGGTTTGATGGACCCATTATTGCCACTGAAGCTACCGCCCGTTTATTACCCCTTGTTATTGAAGATGCACTAAAAGTTGGTGTTACGCGTAACCACACTATTATTGCTGCTTGTTTGAAACGGCTCAATAATCAAATGATTGCTGTGCCCTATAAACAATGGTTTCCACTTAGTTTAACTAATGGCGCTGTGACTAACGTTAAGTTTCAGCCCGCGGGGCACATTTTAGGATCGGCCTACATTGAGATTGATGCCTGCAGTGGGGAGGCTAAAAACAAAGAGCAGCGTATTGTTTTTTCTGGTGATTTGGGTGCTACGTATTCTCCTATTTTAGCCGCTCCTAAAAGCCCGTATAAAGCCGATATATTAGTCATTGAAAGCACTTATGGTGATAAAAATCATGTGGGGCGAAAAGCCCGTGCTAGAAAATTAGAGACGATTTTATCAAAAGCGGTTAGTGATAATGGTGTGGTTATTATTCCAGCCTTTAGCATTGGTAGAACCCAAGAGCTGTTGTATGAATTAGAACAAATTGTTGCACGGTCAAAAGACGATAAGCTCAATAATATTGAAGTGATTGTTGATTCGCCTATGGCGGCGAAGTTTACTGAGCACTATCAAGCGTTTGTGGATTTATGGGATAAAGAGGCTAAGTGCCGTATTAAGCAGGGGCGACATCCGTTAAATTTTGATAGCTTATATACGGTTGGTAGTCATCAAGAACATTTAGCGACGATAGAGTATTTAAGTAAACGTAACAAACCCGCTATTGTCATTGCCGCTAGTGGTATGTGTACTGGTGGGCGAGTGATTAATTACTTAAAGCAATTTTTGAGTGAGCCAACAGCGGATGTGTTATTTGTTGGTTATCAAGCTAAAGGAACGACAGGGCGAGATATTCAGCAATATGGTAACAAGGACGCTGGTTACACATTTATTGATGGTGTAAAAATACCTATAAAGTGTGGAGTACATACTATTTCAGGCTATTCAGCCCATGCTGACCAGCATGATTTGGTCAATTTTGTTAAACGAATTTATAAGAAACCAGCTAAGGTGATTATTGTGCATGGTGATGAAGACGCTAAACAAGCATTGCAAAGCGAGTTATTGGTGTTTGTTGAACAGGTAGTTATTGGTGTGTAATATGGCTCTATTAGTTATTTACATCGACTGATTAAAGCTTAATTAGGGTTGCTTTTATTTACAGCTTGTTTTTGTTGTTTATGATAAAATTTTTTCAAATAATGAAAAGAGTTTTAACCCGTTGAAAAATTTGTTACATCGACTTATTTATACCATTCCTTTGCGTTGGCGCCTTTGGTTTTCGTCTATTTCAATCGTTAAGTTCTGTTATGACGCTATGATGGGTGGGTTCTCTCCTAACATTAGTTATAAACAGTTATTAAGCAAGCAAACAAAATTCTTAGGTGCCAATGAAAGTGGGACTGAGTATAATGGTAAGTCATTCAAGGCTAATCAACTTATTACAGTTGTTATTGAGCTGTCGCCAGGTTTTGAAAAGCGGTTAGCCCCGTGTATTAATAGTTTGTTATTACTTGATAATGAAATAGACAGCCTATGTTTCTTGCATGACAGCGCAGGCGATGAAAATAATAAACAGCAATTAATCAATAACGTGTTAACCCCGTTGTTAATAGACTCTTCATTTAGCTATACACTCGAGACAAAAGCACATTTTATAAATAACAGGCTTGATGACTCCGTCAATGTAATAAGCGGCGTTGTTATTTGGTGCCAAGCACCGGTACTTTTTTACGCGCACTCTTTTATGGTGTTATTACGCAGCTATAACGCTCAGGAAAATGACTCTATTGATAATATTTCTGTTAGGGATGCTGCTGTCGATAGCTACCCTGCTGCCATTTATTGTGACCATGACACCTTAAGCAATGGAAAGCGTATATCTCCCGCCCTTAAACCCGCCCTTAATATCGATTGGCTACTGTGTAGCAACTATATGGGAAAGGTGATTCTTTTTGATAAGGCGCAGCTAACTAATCACGTTAAGCGCTTATCTTTGTCGGTAAGTGACAACCATGTTGATTTACTACATTCGGTATTAAAAGAAATTGCGAGTGACTCAACATGTCTCATTAAACATCTTCCCTTTGTGCTCTATAGTGACCAGCATATTGAGCAAGAAACGTTAGTGGCGAATGATAATCAGCTTGTAGTACGCCGGATAAACTGGCCTTTACCTGAAAAAAGGCCATTAGTTTCTATCATTATTCCGACGCGCAATGGTCAGCAACTTGTGCAGCAATGCATAGACTCCCTTTATCTGTTAACCGACTACGATAATTTTGAAGTGTTATTGGTTGATAACGGTAGCGATGATGCTCAATCAATTGAGTACTTTAAGCAGTTAGCGGCTGCTAATAAAGTGAATCTTTTGCATTACGACGCTCCCTTTAATTATTCAGCCATTAACAACTTTGCAGTAGGTCATGCCAAAGGCGATATATTGTTGTTTATGAATAATGACATTGAGTTGTTGCATGAGCACTGGCTAACAGAAATGGTTATGCAGGTGCTGCGAGATGATATTGGCTGTGTAGGTGCAAAACTTTTGTTTCCGGATATGACGATTCAGCATGCGGGGGTTATTGTCGGATTGTGGGGGTGTGCTGGTCATGGTCATAAGCATTTTAAACGGGCCGATAAGGGGTATATGAATCGGCTGAATGTTGTTCAAAATTATAGCGCTGTTACGGCGGCATGTATGGCGGTTAGGAAAACGGTATTTAATGAAGTAAAGGGTTTTAATGAAAAAGACCTCAGTGTGTCTTTTAACGATGTTGATTTTTGTTTGAAAGTTAAATCAAAAGGTTATCGAAATTTATGG
>Ga0209292_1002127_pt1 | contig 23142 bp, 14 predicted proteins | sample GOMGulsemesocosm_2_FD_184634 | JGI IMG/M metagenome (GOLD analysis project Ga0209292, IMG submission 184634) | Methane-oxidizing microbial communities from mesocosms in the Gulf of Mexico - GOM9C Gulf of Mexico (SPAdes) (version 2) | ecosystem: Environmental > Aquatic > Marine > Cold seeps... | reverse complement strand
CGGGTGGTGGCATTGGTAGACACAAGGGATTTAAAATCCCTCGCCGAAAAGCGTGCCGGTTCAAGTCCGGCTCCGGGTACCATCCTCAACGATGATTTGGGAAGTAAAAAGTAAAGCTCTCATGAAGCGGCTGTAGCTCAGCTGGTAGAGCATCACGTTGCCAACGTGAATGTCACGAGTTCGAGTCTCGTTAGCCGCTCCAATATTTGAGTTTAACCTAGTAAAAGTATTAAAAAATTATTTTCTACGAAGCGGCTGTAGCTCAGCTGGTAGAGCATCACGTTGCCAACGTGAATGTCACGAGTTCGAGTCTCGTTAGCCGCTCCAATTTAGTTATAAAACTAAATGAAGTTAATTTAAGTGTAAAGTTAGTGGTAAATTCTTTAGAGTAAACGAGTAGAGCACCACATTGCCAAAAGCAAAGTGAATGTCACGACTTATGTAGATGAGAGTAGTAGTCTCGTTAGCCGCTCCAAATTTCACTAAAGAATAAGTAGGTTACCAATACCTACTATAAAAAACTCCCTTTATCTTTTAGATAACTATGCCCGGGTGGTGGAATTGGTAGACACAAGGGATTTAAAATCCCTCGCCGAAAAGCGTGCCGGTTCAAGTCCGGCTCCGGGTACCATTTATTTAAGAGTATAGGCAGTATAAGTAAATCAATGAAGCGGCTGTAGCTCAGCTGGTAGAGCATCACGTTGCCAAAAGCGAAGTGAATGCTACGACTTATGTTGATGAGAGTAGTCTCGTTAACCGCTCCAATAAAGCTAGTAAAAGAAAACCTCTATGAAGCGGCTGTAGCTCAGCTGGTAGAGCATCACGTTGCCAACGTGAATGTCACGAGTTCGAGTCTCGTTAGCCGCTCCAAATTTTAAGTTACAAAGTAGGTTATCAATGTCCTACTATAAAAAAAACTCCCCTTTATCTATAGGTATTAGCCTACAAGATAACAATGCCCGGGTGGTGGAATTGGTAGACACAAGGGATTTAAAATCCCTCGCCGAAAAGCGTGCCGGTTCAAGTCCGGCTCCGGGTACCATCTTTATTACTGTTGTTCTTTGTCAGTAATTCTAAAGTTTTCTTCTTTTAATATAAACACTGTAACCTTACTACATCAGTTTTATACAAATTTTATCAAGTACAAACCTACTCCAATATCTACGTTAAAAATCATCCGATATTAATACCAATCTCACTAACTATGTGATCATTTCTCCTTGTTAAAACGACCAACTACATCGTTATTTATTTAATAATTAACGCGGCATGGATGCAGCTTATTAGACAATGCAGGAGCATATTGTCCTGAACAACTAGTTATTAAAATAAATGCCTTGTATTTGGCCATTTTTCCTACGTATAAAATAGAACACTTAATTAATAAAATTGGTATATCACGAATAATTGATCTCAAAATTATATCTATTTTTAATCTGCATTGCATTTTGCGAATGATTCTTTCTTTATAACAATAAAATATTATTTCGATTTTTGTAAATCGTGATAGTGACTCATACTACTCGTGTGACTTAACTCACTTTAGAAAAGCATGGATGGTTGTTTGGATCTTGGCATATCAATTGCAAATTTTATTGTTATAAATTCAAAATATATTTTTACTATCGTTTTTTTAGTTAAGCTGTAAAGGAATCCCCCGACTAAAAAATATTTTATCTAAGTTTTTCTGTAATGACATAGGGGCTCTATGAAGTATTTATTATTTATTTTAATCGTTATGCTCTCTGTACCTAGTTATGCGGACTTTACGGATAATCTCAGGTGGAGTATAGATTCAGGTGCTCGTTTAATTAGTAATAATTCTGCGGATAATACTAGTCGTATATATGCCTTTGGTATTGATAGCCATAAAGTATTCACTTCAACTTACGGGGATATTGGTTATGCAGTAGGGCAGTTGTATTTTACAAAATTGTCAAACCAAACACCGATCCCATTTATGTTTGATTCAAAAAATGACAGTGAGTTTGTCATTAGAGATGCCCATGTGAATTACACTGCATTACCTAATTGGCTTCCTAATATTCGACTTGGGCATTTCACTTTACCATTTGGTTTAGAGGAAAGTATTGATACCAGTGGTCGCCTGCTTGATTACAATCATAATAAAAATTTAGGTACAAAACAGGATTGGGGACTAGACCTGAATAAAGTACTCGGTCAGGTTGAATACAGCATTAGTTATACATTAGGAGGGAAAGACAAAATAAAAAGAATTAATGATTCTTATGCGCTATCTGGCCGAATAGGTACACTTAGTCATCTTGATTTTGTTTATGGATTTTCTTTTTTTAGTGGAAAAATTGATAATATAAAAAGAAGACGGTTTGCAATTGATGCCCTATATTATTGGGGAACTTGGGGCGTATTAGGCGAATTGGTTCTAGGTGAAAATTTATATTCAGATAATAAAAAATTATCTCAGTGGCAGAATGAAGTATATAGCCTGATAGAAATAAATAAAACCTCATTAGATACCCAACTGAAACTATATGGTCAATTTATTTTTAGAAATAAAGAGAGCGAAGAAAACACCAAAAAATTAGTAAATCTTGGCCTTAGTTATCAATTTAAGTCAGGGCTTGAGCTAAGTTTATCTGGACTGAAGCAACTCAATTCCCCTGAATCCACTAATAAACAAGAGTTGGTTAGGTTTCAATTACGTTATAGGTACTAATATGAAAAAGCTATTAACACTAGTGTTGTTGGTTTTATTTAACCACCATGCCGAAGCCGAAGCTTATTGCTCACTAAGAGATCCTGTTGCTCAAATAAAGCTGTTGTACCCGCAAAAAACAAATCAGTTATCCATTGTTAAAGAGGTTGATCGCAACACACGGGCGCAAGTTCAAATTGAGCTTCCTAATAATGACTTACACTATAGTGAACTAGGAAAACACACTTTGTATGTAGCAATAAATGGTAAAAAAACTTTAGGTTATATACATGTAAGATCGGAACAAAGTATGTGGGGGTTGGTTGAAATAGTGTGGGCAATTGATAAGGATTTAAAAATAACAAACTTTGCCTTTCAACGTTGTCGAAGCCCTAAAAAGATGATCATTAATGAGGATAAGTTCAAAAGTATGATTATTGGTAAAAACTACGAACAGTTAAAAGAACTTTTAAGCAGTGATGGCAGAACGGCTAATAAATCACTACTTAAAAATGCACAAAATGCACATGAACTAGCCAATGTTGTACTTATGTGCGCACTGAAAACGTTGTTGATAACAACTATCTTATGGGGAGAAGAGTTAAAACAATTTAATAAATAACTAATTTCTTGCAAGCAAGCTATTTTAACTCGGGTGAATTAAATAATGAAGATTTCGAACTATAATCAGCTATTGGCAATTTCTACCCTGATATCAGGGATGATTATATTTTTAGCATTATGGAGTCAATACCAAAAAGTAGAGAAAATAACTCGAAAACATTATGAATCACGCTTGTTAGTACAAACCGTTGACCACCTTTTTACTATGTCTCAGATTTGGTTAACGACACAAGATTTGCTTTTCTCAGGCCGACAAACTTATCTTGCCAATGGCATAAGTAAGCAATCTAAGCTGCTTACTGAAACTTTGCTAATGGTCAAACAAAAAGTACCTGATAATACAACTAGTGACTTAGCACAGGAACTTATCGCTGCAATCAAAAAAAATGATGTGATTGTTAATTCATTTTCACATCTATCAATGCAGAATACTCAAGCATGGCAGAATACCATAATTGAATCAGATGACGTAACAAGCCGGTATATTAGTGTGTTAAATACTATTCTCACACACGTTTTGTTAAACGACCGTCATTTATCAAATGAATTGAGGTTAGCTACAGTCAACTTTACTCAGCTCACTTGGGTTGTTATTTCTTTGTATTTATTAACCGTTTTTTTTACCGTAACTTGGTTTAGCAAATACATAGTTAAACCTATTGAAAACATTATTACGTTAGCTCAACAACCTGTTGGTATGTTAACAAATATACAATTTAGGCAAGCTAATGCTCCCATTGAAGTTGTCGCTTTATCTTCAGCTATTCAAAAGTTTACTCAAAGCATTACCAAAGAAAAGCAAAAAGCAGAGCAGGAAGGGAATAATGCAGTAAGAGCAAATGAAAAGGCTAATGCCATAATGGATACTATGCCTTGTTCATTATTTTTAGTAGATGAATGGGGCGCTATACAAGAATGCAATTCTGAGTCTGAAAACTTACTTTTAAGATCGAAAGATAAAATTTTAACTAAAAATATTGGCGAGTTTATTCCCGCACTTTGGACTTTAGGCGGTGACTTTGACCATGAAACTGCCTTGAAAAGTATGGAAGAATCATTACTGTCGCCAGAGTTTACTGCTCAGTATATTGAATTTTCCGGGCGTAAAATAACGATAAAAGGAGCGGTTAATTATTTAATCACCGTTATTGATATCAATGAACGAAAACATAGCCAACGTGCATTATCATCATTAAATGAGCAACTCATTAATGCAGAAAAACTAGCGTCCATAGGTCAATTATCAGCGGGAATTGCTCATGAAATTAACAATCCTGTTGGTTATATCCGTTGTAATATTGATGTACTTAATGAATATTTTAAATCAATTGTTGCTTATATTAAATTAGTGGGTGCCTATGGCAATAATGACGTAGCAAAACTAATGTACAAAAATGAAGACTTAGATCTTGTTATCAAAGATATAGAGCCATTAATAGGCGCAACTTTAGAAGGAACTGCTAGAATAAGTGAGATTGTGAAAGACTTAGGGAATTATGCTCATGTCGATAAAAAATCACCTGAACCAATCGTCATTGATGAACTTATTGAAAAAAGTCTTTCTATGGTGGCGAACGAACTAAAATATAAAGTGGAGATCATTAAATGTTTAGATGCCAAAGTTGAAATTTTTGGTTTTCCACAAAAGTTATTACAGGTATTTATTAATATGCTAGTTAATGCATCTCATGCAATTGAAAGTAAAGGCAGCATATCAATCTATTCAAAGACCTATCAACATGAGGTTCGTATATGTTTTGAGGATAATGGTTCCGGTATCACTCAAGAGCACTTAAAAGATATTTTCAACCCCTTTTTCACAACTAAACCGGTAGGCAAAGGTACTGGATTAGGATTACATATCGTTAGGTCCATTATTGAAGATCATCATGGACGTATTAATGTGAGCTCAATCGTGGGTAAGGGCAGTAAGTTTGATATTTACTTACCCGTTCATCATACTGAAGAATTTATCACTGAACTATTATGTAAATGAGTAGTAATTCATATAATTAGCAAATGAATAAACTGTTTATCCTCGTATATATAATGGTAATATTTTCTACTAAAATACTTAATAGTGAAATAAGACAACAGTTTCAGGCCATTTTTACACAGTTAATTATGCTATTTTCGATAGTTTTAAAATAGTTTGTCGTTAAGTTATAAAACTACAAAGAAAATATCTCTTCTATATTCATATAATGCACAAACATCTTTTCCGATATCACCAAATATAATTGTGATATCGGGAAATCAAAAAGCCAAGTAAGAATAAATGGTAGTAATTACAACGCTTTAATAATTGGCATTTGTTTTGCTATATATGCTCCATAAGTAATTACGGAGCATATTATGGATATTAAAATATCACCTAAAGCCACGAGCAAATATAGTCGATTAATCATCACTGTATTAATCGCAATTGTTGTTGGTACAAGTTTTTGGGTATTTAGCCAGCCCAGTGGTAGTCAGAAAGTACCACGCAGCCAAATATGGACAGATACCATTAAACGCGGCGATCTTGCCATTCAAGTAGAAGGTTTTGGCAAACTCAAATCAAAAGAACAACGCTTATTAAGTGCTCCAGATAATGCCATTGTCGAAGAAATTATTTTAAAACCGGGTTCATTAGTCACAAAGGATAGTATTATTGCTCGCTTATCAAACCCGCAAATAACGCAGCAAGTCAAAGACGCCAACCGTATTTTAGCCAATACAAAAACCAGCTATTTACAGCTAGAGCTTAATCAAAAAAGAGAAATATTGTCTGTGCAAGCACAACAAGAGCAGTTGTTATCTGAGCTTGAAATCGCCGAATTAAAAGTTTCAGCCGAGCAAAAACTAGTCACTAAAGGTATCATTTCTGAGCTTACCTTTAAGCGTTCACAACTTAATTTTCGCCAATTATCTCGTCGTATTACTATCGAAAAGTCTCGACTAGAACAATTGAGAGCAGTACATCAAAAAGAGCTCGAAATTGCTCTAGATAAAATAGCCCAGCAAGCTGAACAAGTTGCGGTAATTGCTGAACGCTTTAATAAATTAACGGTTAAAGCTGGAATTAATGGTGTGGTACAAGCACTTCCCGTTGAGCTAGGACAAAGTGTCAATTTAGGTCAACAAATAGCATTAGTTGGCAGCGTTGACAGCCTATACGCGATGATCAATGTTTCGCAATCCGCTATCGAGCAAGTAGCCATCAACCAAGTCGTGATCATTGATACCCGTGCTGGAAATGTTGCAGGAGTGGTAAGCAGAATAAACCCAGTAGTGAAGCAAGGTATGATCGCTATTGAAGTTTCCTTAACGGGGGAGTTGCCTAACAATGCACGCCCTGAGCTAAACGTTGACGCTATTATAGCCATTGGCATGTTAACTAACACGACATATATCAAAAAGCCTGTTAACGTTACTGCGGGCATGAAAACAAGCTTATTTCGATTATTAACCGATTCATCACAGGCCGAACAAGTCAGTATTAGCTTCGGTCAAGAGAGTGATGAATTTATTGAAATCATTAGTATCGTTAATACTACAGACACCTTCATTTTATCGGATATGTCACGTTGGCAGGACACAAAAACCATCACCTTAATAAATTAATTACTTAACATTTGAAAGTAGCACTTCGAAAGTAACAACAAACTCATTTATAGGCGAATATCATGACCCAAAAAACAATCATACAAATGAAAAACTTAACCAAAGTTTTTGCTACACAAGAAATGGAAACTCATGCCTTACGAGGTATTAAACTTGATATTTATCAGCATGACTATGTTTCTATCTCAGGACCTTCAGGTTGTGGAAAATCAAGCTTATTATCTATTTTAGGTCTACTTGATAGTCCTACCTCTGGCCAATATTTTATCAACGACATCGATGTCAGTCATTTAACCATTAATCAACGTGCTGAAATTAGAAACCAACATATAGGTTTTGTTTTTCAAGCTTTTAACCTTATTGATGAACTCAGTGTTTTTGATAATGTCGCTTTGCCATTACGTTACCGTGAACCCATCATGTCTGAAAGCGACATTAAACAACAAGTAATGGACAGTTTAGAGAAAGTTGAAATGTCACACCGTACCGGCCATAAACCTAATCAACTATCTGGTGGTCAGCAACAACGTATTGCTATTGCACGGGCCTTAGTAGGTAACCCAACAATTTTGTTGGTTGATGAACCGACAGGTAACCTAGATTCAAAGAATGGCGACGCTGTCATGGAAATGTTAGAGCAACTCAACCAAAAAGGTGTTGCGATTTGCATGGTAACTCATGACTCTCGTTATGCTGATATGGCAAAAAGAAAATTACATTTACTAGATGGTGTTATCGCCGAGCAAGTAATGATGCAGGAGGCAGGATGAGATATTTTATCCACTCATTAAAAAATGAGCTTAGCTTAGCAAAGTCGGCACTACTTCGAGTCTCTGGCTTTTCAGCTACGGTCATAGGCACATTAGCGATAACCTTAGGTACTTTAATTTGCATTTTTAGTCTTAATTACATGTTATTAGTGAAATCCTTACCTTACCCTGATGCTGAAAAGTTGCTCGTTTTACAACATACTTATACTGAAGATGGTGTTGATTACAGTGGTGCACAAACCGCTCCCGGTATGATTTCGTTATATAAAAAACAAAAAGTATTCGCAGAAATGGCACTGATGAGTGATCAAAATCTGCTTATTGCCGATCACCCAGAGCGCCCTAATAGCCTGGTTAATTTTATTACACCCGAATATTTCTCTCTGCTAAAGCCACAAATGCATTTGGGTCGTACTATTAATCAACAAGAAGGGTTTGATCGTCATCAAGCTGTTACCGTGTTGAGTTATGAAAGTTGGCAGAAGTGGTATAACAGTGATGAAGATATAATTGGCAGCAAAACCATGCTCGGCAACATTAGCTTTAAAATTATTGGTGTAACCGCGGCGGAGTTTCGCGCTCCAGCTAATCGTTACAACCAAGCGATAGACTTTTGGTTACCTTGGGATTATCAACGCCTTGGTGTTAATAATTGGGGAGTTATGACTCGTGGTCTTACCGCTTTGGGTAAATTAAAATTAGGTATAACTGAGCAACAAGCAGTATCGTCATTGAGCACTATATTAAATAAGAGCTATCAAGCAAGTAGCAATGCATTAAAAGGCTATACAGCAGAAATTACACTTACCTCTTTAAAAGATATTATAGTCGGCGATAGTACTAAAATAGCGCTGTTATTATTAAGTGGTGTCGTTGCCTTATTACTTATAGCAACCAGTAATGTTACTAACCTTTTTTTATCACGCGCCGCCGAAAAACAGCGCACTATGGCAATTCAAGCTGCTATGGGAGCAAAACCAGCGCATCTATTTACTTCGATGTTTGCTGAGAGCTTTATTCTTTGTACTGTGGCGGGATTATTAGGGTTAATTATTGCAGGTTGGGGCTTTGTACTTTTAGCTGAGCTGGCATCAACACAGTTGCCGAGAATTGCAGAACTAAGTGTTGACGGTATCACTCTACTTTTTAGCACGTTTATTGTGCTAACTTTATCGATTACCTTTGCTAAATTATCAAGCCGAGTAGTGAAATATGATGATTTAAAGGCACAATTACAAAGCAGTGGAAAAGGTAGTGGTTTGCAAATATCAAAAAAAATACGCAACGCCTTGATCATCACCCAAGTTACCCTTGCTAGCCTATTATTAGTAGGCACTTCGGTGGTCATAGAGCAAGCACTGAGTACCATTATGCATCCCTTGGGTTTTAATGAAAAAGATATCAGTTATCTAAGGGTAGCACGACCCAAAGGGTTTGAAGGCTACGTGGAGCAAAATCTAATTGAATTAAATTTATTGACTCTAAATATAAAAAAGGCATTAAACCTTTTACCTGAAGTCGTACAAGTATCACGTAGTCTAGAGCCCATTATTGAGATCGGTAGTTTCAATATGAGCTTAGAAGATGTTAATGGTAAACGTTTAGGTAGTTTTAATGCCAATATGGTTGATCATAATTACTTTGATCTCATTGAACTTCCTCTCCTCAAAGGCAACTTCTTCGCAGAGCAAAAAGATCCTAAATACTTAATTACGGAAATAATACTCAGCGAATCACTTGCCAAACATTTATTTTCTAATAAAGATCCCCTCGGTGAGATATTACAAGTTCAAGCGACACAGCCATTAAAAGTTGTTGGTGTGGTCAAGGATTATCATAGCCCGGGAAGAGACAGTGACTATTCTTATCAACGCTATTATCTTCCTTACGCCGTCTTTAGCGACTTAGGGTTTGATATTAAGCTTAAAAAAGGCGCACTATTAAATAAAAAAACCATACTACCGTTGTTACAAGCCATAGATCCAAAATTGCGTGTTCAAGAATTAACCAGTCATTCGGAAATGCACGCAATGTTAATTTATAAACATAAGCTAACGGCAGGAATAACCATTGTATTAGCCCTATTAGCGTTATTACTTGCTGCTGCAGGTATCTATGGGGTACTCAACTACAGCACGCAAATGCGTCGCTATGAACTCGGTATTCACTTAGCAATGGGGGCCAAAACACATCGAGTACAAAAGATGGTAATTAAAGAAAATATCCAACCGATACTTTATGGTATCGCTGTAAGTACGGGCTTAACAACCTTAATATATTTGATAGCAAGACAACAACTAAGCACAGATATTGAATTTAATGTTTTCGCCATATTAAGTACGATTCCAGTGATGATATTAGTGTCTTTTGTCGCTTGTTATTTACCGGTAAGTAAAGTGATTAATGAAGACCCCATCAAAGCATTACGTAATGAGTAATTCCTATTTCTTTCACTGAATCCATGAGGAAACAGGCCTTAATTCTAACGCCTGTTTCCGATAATAAAAAAGGTTGAATTTATGATGGGTTCTTTAGAAATTAGTAGCTATGCCATAAAATATGAAGGTTTCTTAGATAAAGCCAATAATTGACTTTCGCCATCGAAATTTAATGCTAAAGAAATGATTGAGTTATATCAAGCAAGTAAAACTAGCTTTTAATAATCAAATACAACTAAAATCATCTACAGACAAATTAAATAGAATACTCTTAAAATTAGGAAGATAGTAAACAATGAGCACAACCGTTTTAGTTATTGATGACATGCCCGATGTACGCTTAAGTGCTAATTTTTTACTGAGCAGTCATAACTATCAGGTACTTGAAGCAAGTTCACCTCTTGAAGCGCTGGAGGTAGTAAAACAACAAGCTATCGACCTAATATTGTTAGATATGAATTATCAAGCCGATACTACGTCCGGTCAGGAAGGCTTAAATTTTCTCGATATGCTCAATAAAGAAAACCTGAACATTCCTGTTGTCGCAATGACCGGCTGGTCAAGTGTTGATGTTGCCGTAAAAGCGATGCAACAAGGCGCTAACGATTTCATTGAAAAACCTTGGGATAATCAACGTTTATTACAAGTAATTAAACAACAAATTCAATTTTCTGGCTTAAAAAAGCAAAACCAAAGATTACAGCAACACAATCAAAAAAACGCAACAAAACATGCCGATGAACTTGTTTGGCAATCAAGTGCTATGTCACAGCTGATGACAGAGATTGAACGGCTCGCACATACGGATGCCACCATCTTACTGACGGGTGAAAATGGTACGGGTAAGTCAAGCATTGCCAATTTAATTCATCAAAAATCATCGCGTTGCCATCAGAATTTAGTGACCGTAAATATGGGGGCAATTCCTGAAGCATTATTTGAAAGTGAAATGTTTGGTCATAAAAAAGGCGCTTTCACTGATGCAAAGGAAACACGCATGGGGCGATTTGAAATGGCAAATGAAGGCACCTTGTTTCTTGATGAAATTGCCAATATTCCTCTTGCACAACAAGCTAAATTATTAAGAGTACTAGAAAATAATGAATTTGAAATGGTCGGTTCAAGTATCACCCAACACAGTAATGTCAGACTGATCAGTGCCTCAAATGCTGACTTTGAGCATTTAATTGCAGCGGAAAAATTTCGTCCTGATCTCTATTACCGCTTAAATATTATTGAATTACATGTGCCAGCATTGCGTGATCGTATTGAAGATATTATGCCGATCGCTTGTCACTTCGTGCATAAACATAGTATCCGCTATAAGCGTTTAAAGATGTCGTTAGCTGATGATGTTGAAGATAAATTAACGAGTTACCCATGGCCGGGAAATATTCGAGAATTAAGTCATATGATGGAGCGAGCTGTATTATTATCATCAAATGAAAAGATAACAGCCAACGACATCCCATTAAAAACAAGCAGTGTAAAACAATGCAGTGAAATTCCTTTTATGAGTTTAGAACAGGCTGAACAACAGCTACTTAAACAAGCATTAAATAAAGCGAAAGGCTCAGCGGTTGATGCGGCTCAATTACTGGGCATAAGCAAAAGTGCTATCTATCGCCGTATGGAAAAATATGACATTAAAAGCTAATAATTCATCTTCCCTTGAGCATCATCTAAAAGCTGTTGGATTAACGTTATTGACAGTTTTTTCGGGTTTGTTGTTATGGCTACTCTATTTACTGGAGGTATCATCGTTGATCGTTGTTACCTTATTTACGTTCCTATTACCGCCGCTGATCCTATGGTTATGGCATTTTTATCACAAAATAATTACACCATTTTATAGCTTAACCAATTTGGTGGAAGCAATTAGACTGGAAGATTATAACTTACGTACCAGAGAGCAATATCATTCCGGTATATTGCACAGTTTGAATCAAGAAGTGAAAACACTTGCTGATGATCTGCAACAACGAAAACACACTTACGATCAACATACTTTACTGATTTATCATTTAATTGAACAACTTGATGCACCAATTGCCATTTTTAATCAGAAACACCAACTCAGCCATGCCAATGGTGCTTTCACTCAATATATTGGTCAGCCCTGGCAATCAAAACGTTTAAGTTCATGTCAAAGTTTAGGTTTTTCACTGAATGAAAATGGGCTGTGGTCATTTATCAAATCTAATGAGTCTTCACGCTGGCAACTAAAACAAAGTCAATTTATTCAAGATGAGAAAACCTTTCACTTGGTTATATTAACCAATATAGAAAAACTCTTACGACAAAATCAACAAGACTCGTGGCAACAAATTATTCGGGTATTGAGTCATGAAATTCGTAACTCATTAACACCGATAAAGTCTTTAGCACAAACTTTGGTTGAATTACCCGAACAACAAGGAAATGCTAAAAAAGCACTGCAAGTTATTGTTGAACGTAGCATTTCTTTGCAAGAATTTGTTAACCGTTATGGTGATATTACCCAACGATTTATTGTTGAAAAAAAGTGGTTTGATAGTCAGCCATTTGTTGCGATGTTAATCGCACTATTTCCAAACCAAGCCATTGAAACTGATATTAATCATGACAAAATTTGGGCAGATCCATTATTACTTAAGCAAGTCCTTATCAATCTATTAAAAAATGCTATTGAAGCTTGTTACGACAATGAAAAAATTAATATTAATTTAACAATTTCACTCATTAATAAGGCTCTACATCAGCCAACATTGCTGATTGAAGTAACGGACAATGGTCAAGGTATCGCGAATACCGATAACCTATTTGTACCTTTTTACACGACCAAAGAAAAAGGACATGGTATTGGTTTAGGTTTATGTCAGAATATTATTGAACAACATAATGGTTCTTTAACTCTGATCAATAATAAGCAAGCAGGTGCTACCGCGAAGATTTTTCTGCCATATAAATAAAATTAAGTAATGGACATAACGAATAATAGGCGTTAATAAAAAGCATAGATTACTTTATACCGATTTATGACGTGTTGAAATGTTCAGATTTAATTAAATTTCTAAAAATAAACAATTCAACTTAGAAAAAACTCTATCATTTAATCAAAAGCGCTACCTAGGCTATAACCTTACTACTATAATGTAAGTGTTCGGCACAGGAAAAAACTATTGTCATTTATTTTAAAAGCCAATAATTTAAAATTATTAAAAAGGAGAATAAAATGCCTCAAGAATTCAACGCTGTTTTTGTTTGGAGCAGGAATATTCGTTTATTCCATTGGATTAATGTAACAGCAATATTACTGCTTATGATTATTGGCGTTGTTATCTTAAATAGTAAAACTCTGGGAGTCTCTGTTGATGGTAAAATTTTATTAAAAACCATTCACGTATTTATAGGTTATATATTTGGCGTTAATTTACTTATAAGAATAGCACTTGGTTTCTTTGGTAAAGATTATGAACGTTGGAATAAAACATTACCTTTTCAACAGGGATTCATTAAAGAGTTAAAAGATTTTTCTCAAGGCGAGAAAACTGTCTATAAAGGGCATAACCCTGCAGGAAAGTTAATGGTTGCAGCACTATTCTTTTTATTGTCTATTCAAATGCTTTCAGGGTTAGTTATCGCAGGTACTGATATCTACTACCCTCCTTTTGGCGAATATTTTGCTGAATCTATTGCGATTGACAAATCCGATCTAACTACAATAAAGCCATATTCTAAAGTGAATGTAGATGAAGAAGCATATAAAGCTATGCGAGCAGTTAGAAAACCATTTATTACTGCGCATGTATATTCTTTTTATACGTTGTTATTTTTAATCCCTTTACATATTTTTGGGGTTATCTTTACTGAGCGTAAAGAGCGAACATCTGTTGTATCTGCAATGATTAATGGATATAAACACCTACCAAAAAATGGAAAAGAATAATAACCTTCTCTTAAAAGTAGGGCATATAAAAATCAATTTGTTCTAATCTTATTTTCTATTTGGGCAGTTATGGTCTTTTGGGATTGTTTTTTCAGCTATTTATTGGGTATTTATACAAGGGTAAACCTTTGTCATGTGGTTGTTCAGGACAATATGCTACTGCATTGTCTAATAAACTACATCCATGTAGCGTCATATATAGAGGTGATGACGCCGGAAAACAACCAATAAACGCTGTCCGAAGGATCCGGCAAAAAGCGTTTTACTATTTGTTGGGTAGTACTTGCTTAGAATAACTAGGCTAAACACTACTCGCTGCGATTAAAACGCTTTTATCTCGAATAAGGGACTTTGTCGCACTATCCAGACTTTACTACCCCTCAGCATCTATCATAAACATATTTTTCAAGTGGTGTTTTTATTATGATATTGAGCTTTATATAATCGACTGAGTTGATTGCTATTTCCTTCAAATTTTTTCAATCCTTGAGCACAGCCGTTTTCTAAAATAGTTTTAGCGGGCTTCTTATACCAATTTGATTAAATTATTGCTCACTTCTACTGGTTAAAATAGTCTATGTTTGCGTTGCTCTCAATCCTAATAGCCAGCTATTACTCAATCGAGCGCCTTGCCCTGAAATATTTTTCCTACGCACAATAAGATCACGAGCTTAATGAAACTGGTATTAGTGTTTGTTGAAATAGTATCTACAATCTTGGTATGTTCATTTGCGTAATTTTAGTTTATTTACTTAACTAGTTACCAGTGATTGGAACATGTTTAGGCCATAGTCTAATATTAAAATACAAAAGCTTAAAATATAATTCACCTAAAATCAAAGTGATAAGTTATCAGAGAATGATATTTTAAACACAAGGAAAAAGTTATGACTTTAACGATAGGAAAAAAACTTGGGCTTTCATTCGGTATTATTTTACTACTGATGACAATATCCGCTGCTGTTACCTATTCACTTATTATCGACAGTGAGAAAATACAAAATACAGTCGTTAATTTACGAATGAAAACAGTATTACTAGGTAAAGACGTCATTAATGGTATAAATCTCTCTCTTGCAGGTTTGCGCGGCTATATGATTTTAGGCAAAGAGCCTAACAAAGCCAAAGTGATGAAAGAAACACGTCAGTCTGCTTGGAACTCAATTGATAGTGCGATTAAAGAATACGATGTTCTTGCAAAAGATTGGACTGTTCCTGCAAATGTTAACCGTTTAAAGGAGATAAAATCTGAGCTTAAGGCGTTTAGAATTGCCCAACAAGAAATTGAAAATATTTCACATACCGATAACAACATCGCTTCATATAAATTATTGCTTACTGATGCCGCGCCAAAAGCTGGAAAAATGCTAACTCATATTACAGCCATTATTGATGAAGAAAGTACCTTAAAAGCTACAAAAGAAAGAAAGTTGTTACTTAAAAACTTGGCTGATACCCGTGGTTCTTTCGCCGTGGGACTTGCTAATATAAGAGCTTATTTACTCTCTGGAGATAATGTATTCAAAGCTAACTTCGAGGAAAAATGGCAAGTAAATGAGCAACGGGTGAGCACCATATATGAAATGCAGGTTTCTTTATTTACCCCTAGCCAACAAAAATCGTGGAAAGCCTTTACTGAGGTACGTAATGAATTTAAAAACTTACCTGCACAAATGTTTAGTTTACGTAGTGGTGATGATTGGAATAAAGCCAATTATTGGTTAGGGACAAAAGCAGCCCCTAGAGCAAGTAAAATATTATCTTTATTGGATGAAATGAAAATTTCTCAAGAGAAACTACTTAACAGTGATATTGAAGAGGCAGCAAGCTTGGGGCAAACATTAAAGTCGACTTTAATAGTTATTACGCTAGTGTCTTTAGTGCTTGGGATTTTTTGCGCCATTTTATTTAGCCGTGATTTATTAGCGCGCTTAGGAAATATATTAACGAGAGCTAAGAGTATTGCCGATGGTGACATGTCAGGTGAGGCATTAGAAATTAAAGGTAAGGATGAATTAAGTGATTTAACTGTATCGATTAATCAAATGTCAGATTCATTGTTAGCATTAGTTAAAAAAACGGCTAACTCTATGGTTGATGCATCGAAAGGAACAGCTGAAATTTTAACTGCAAATCAGGCTATGTCGTTAGGTGTAAATGAACAAACTGCGCAGATAGAACAAATAGCTGCCGCTATCGAAGAACTTTCAAATTCTTCTTTAGAAGTGGCCAATAATTGTGTCGATGCATCTGATAGTACTACAGCAGCGTTAAAGTTAGCTGAGTCAGGCGGTGAGATCGTTCAAAATACGCTTACGCAAATGATATCAATTAAAGAGGCTTTTGATAGTAGCTCCATAGCCATTACTTCACTCAGTACGCAAAGTAAACAAATTGAAGATATCTTAAGTGTCATTAAAGGAATTGCAGACCAAACAAACTTACTTGCATTAAATGCTGCCATTGAAGCTGCAAGGGCAGGAGAGCAAGGTCGCGGTTTTGCCGTTGTTGCTGACGAAGTTCGTCAACTAGCAAGTAGAACAACCGATGCTACTGCAGAAGTGGAGGAGGCAATTGAGTCAATGCGCCAAGAAACTGAACAGGCTGTAAATATGATGACCAAAGGAGGGGTAAAGGTAGAGCAAGGCGTTGACATGACCAACAATGCAGCTTCTTCGCTAAAGGATATTATTGACAGTGTGAATACCATGGTTGAAAAAATTCAGGCAATTGCTGCTACGGCTGAAGAGCAAAGTATGACAACAGCAGAAGTAGCTCAAAACACTGAGGCAGCATCAACGGCATCAAGGCAAGTAGAAAGGGAAATTAGCAATGTTGTTGTCTTATCTACTACCGTTACGCAAGATACCGAAACTAAGGCTAAAGAGTTATTGGCGATGGTATAAGTTAGTAGTAAAGGTCAATATCGATAAACTAATAAAACGAATTACAATTTAAGAAGATTAGTTAGACAAGATACCCTTAGTAACTATACTTAAGAAGCTACCTTTTTAAGTTAGAGTTTATCCAAAGAAGTGCTCACCGTTTCAATGTAAAAGGTGTTCAGTGGGATACAAAAATAGATTGCTAACCGTTGATTACGCTTTACACCTTTTGTTAGTAAGATTTATAAGGGAAGTGAATTTAGGCAGTTGATTGTTAAATAAGCTAAAAAGTAGGTGTTATCGTAAAATAGAAGCTAAAATCAATGTTATTTAAGTTAGCCGTTAATAATTATTGGTTTTGCTTTGCTAGTGAAAGTATTTTAATAGATAATGAAATTTTCCGTCTGTATTTTAACACAGGGAGTATTTTTATAGACACTAGCTAGAGGTTGTAATGATGAATTTAAAAAGTTTAAAAGTTAAGTTTATAGTGATTTTTGTGGTTTTAGGTTTGGTACCAGCGGCAATTGTTAGTCTCATTTCAACTATTCATAGTTCTACAGATGTCACCGAAAAAGTATTTAATCAATTAACAGCCATTAATCAGATTAAAAAGCAGGCTATAGAGAATTATTTTGCTGAACGTGAAGGAGATATGGGTGTCCTTATCGACATTGCAGATAGTATGCAACAGCAAGCCTTCATTAAGCTATCAGCGATTAACGAACTTAAAAAATCTCAACTTAGCGATTATTTTAAAAACAATAACACCAAGCTAGAAAGTCTAGCCAATGAAAAAAACACCCACCAAGCTATTGCTGAATTAGTTAATGACTTTTCTAATAAAAAGCAGTGGAATAGTCTACTTAATAAGTTCGATAAGGAATATAAGTCATTATTAGCATCTTTTGGTTGGTATGACTTTTTTATTATCAGTACTAAAGGGACTATTGTTTATTCGGTTACACGAGAGAATGATTTAGGGAAAAAAATATCAGAAGACTTAAGAGACAGCTCATTCAATCAAGCATTTATTTTAGCTAAGCAATCTAAATCATCAGAGATTGAGTTTGGCGATTTCCTTCCCTATGCACCAAGTAATAATGACCCAGCCGCATTTTTTATTAAGCCAGTTACGGTACAAGGCAAACGCATTGGGTATATTGCCTATCAGCAACCCCTCGATAAAATCAATACTATTTTAGGTAATCGTGAAGGAATGGGCGACACGGGCGAGTCTTATCTAGTTGGACAAGATAAATTGATGCGCTCTGATTCTTATTTAAACCCGACTGACTATTCAGTAACAGCTTCTTTTACGGGGAATAACCAGGTAAATACGCAAGCAACTGAACAGGCACTTCAAGGAAATAAAGACACAAATGTAATAATGGACTATAACAATAACCCTGTAGTGAGTAGTTGGGATTTTATTGATGTAAGTCACGGAGTGCGCTGGGCTATCATTTCAGAAGTTGACGTAGCAGAAGCTTTTAACCCCAAAGTAGCTAACAATGATGAATTTTATCAGCATTATATTTCAAAGTATGGTTATTATGACCTGTTTTTAATTAACCCCAATGGTCATATTTTCTATACAGTGACTAAAGAAGCCGATTTTAATACTAATATCTTAAACGGAAAGTATGCTGATTCTAATTTAGGCCAGTTAATTACCGAAATTAGTCGAACGAACCAATACGGGTTTGTTGATTTTGCCTCATATGAGCCTAGTAATGGCGACCCAGCTGCATTTATTGGCCAGCCGCTACTTAAAGCAAATGGACAGGTTGCTTTATATGTTGCACTACAAATACCACTGGAAGGTATACAAGCAATAATGGAAATAAGAGAAGGAATGGGAAAAACAGGAGAAAGTTATTTAGTTGGTAGTGACTTGAGAATGCGCAGTGATTCATTTCTTGACCCAAAAGGCCATACAGTTAAAGCGAGTTTTTCAGGGTCGATTGAAGAAAATGGTGTTGATACCGAAGCCGCTAAGCGAGCGTTGAAAGGCGAAAGAGGCACTGATATTATTATTGATTACAACGGTAATCCAGTACTTTCATCTTTTGATAGAATTGAATTTGACTCATTTAACTGGGCTATATTATCAGAAATAGACGAACCAGAAGCTTTTGCCTCAATTCACAACAATACTATATTCATGCTTATATTGATGGTAGCTATCATTATTGTTATTTCTCTCATTGGAATGTTTATTGGTAAGCGTATGGCAACACCTATAACAGAAATAGCGGATGTTGCTCAACGAGTGGCAAAAGGGGACTTAACCACTAATGTTGTGAAAACATCTAATGATGAAGTCGGACATTTGCAGGAAGCTATTGGACTGATGATAAAAAACTTGTCGAGAATGGTTGGCAATATTTCAGGTATAGCAATTCAACAGGCCTCAACATCTGAAGAGCTTGCAACAATAACCACGCAAACTAGTACAACGCTTACCGAGCAACAAGCGGTTTCAGAGCAGTTAGCGACTGCAATGCAAGAAATGGGAGCGACGGCAAGCGAGGTTGCTTCAAACACTACCACTACATCATCGGCAGTTGATAATATTAAAAATAAAATTGACGAGGGCTCGGATAAATTAAATGAGACTTACCATTCCATTGTCTCCATGAGTGAGCAAATTCAGGAATCAGAACAAAGTGTCCAAAAAGTACGAAGTGACTTTGATCAAGTTGTTAACATTCTAGATGTAATTAAAGGGATTGCTGATCAAACAAATCTATTGGCATTAAATGCGGCCATAGAAGCTGCTCGAGCTGGGGAACAAGGTCGAGGGTTTGCGGTGGTTGCTGATGAAGTTCGTCAACTTGCACAACGTACACAAGACTCTACTAAAGAAATAGATGATATGATCAACACCATTATGCAAGGGGCTAACTCTTCAGTTGAAGTTATGGCAAGTAGTGTTATTCAAGCCAGCTCTGTAAGAGAGAATGCTAAAGCTGCGCTTGAATTAAATCAAGTTATTGAAACTGACATGAATGAGATCAGCGATTTAAGTATTCAAATAGCAACAGCTGCAGAAGAGCAATCAGTTGTAGTTGAGGATATATTAAGAAACATTGAATCGTTAAATGAAGGTGTTACGCAAACTAGCCACTCAACGGATAATATTGCTGAATCGAGTGTAGAGTTAGCACGCTTAGCGACTGAATTAGAAAAGGAATCATCAGAATTTAAAATCAAATAAATTGACATGAAATCAAGTTTTTTATTTCATGAAAAAGTTAAGTAAATTTATAATGTCGTTAACGGTAAGTTTTCGACATTAAGTGAATGTTATACCAATTCCATTAAATTTATTCTCACCTCTGAGCTATGTCAGAGAAGCTATAATAAATAAAATTTGTGCTGCTATAGTCATTCTATATCTAACAAATTTGTGCAGTTATTGCTTTTCTGACAAGCTCCCAAGGGCGAGTACCTAATAAAAGGTAAAGGCTTATATACTGCGTTATTGATTTTGACAAGGGCGCTACATGGATGTTGCTTATTAGAGAATGCAGGAGCATATTCTCCTGAATAACCATTCTCTTCAATCAATGCCTTGCCTCTAAGCCTTTTAATTCTCGTTGAGTGGGAAATAACTTAATGGACTTGGTATTACATTTGCTGTTGATGGAATATCAGCAAATGTAGGCTTTCTTTATCATTGTTTGTGAAAAGGCTTAGAACAAACAGTTGACACTATCTGGATTGATTATCTACTTATAGCAGACCATTTTTAATGGATAACGGGCCGAAAATGCTAGTTAGCCAGATGGTTACCCCAACAAAAGTCAGTCAACGTTGCATCCATGCTGTGTCTGTTGATCACTAACTTACTGGCATTGCTATAACTATTATTGTGTGATTATTTAGAAGGGTTTTTATATATAATGCCATTTTTCATCACAAAAATGACCTTCTCTAAAGTACTAATATCCTCTAAAGGGTTATCGTTTACGGCAATGATATCAGCATAATAACCAGTTTTCAGTTGTCCCACTTTATCTTGCCACTTTAATAATCGGGCACTATTTATTGTTGCGGCTTGAATCGCTTGTAATTCCGTCATACCAAATTTAGTCATTCGGCTTAACTGCTTAGCATTATCGCCATGAGGGTATATTCCAGCATCCGTGCCTAACACCATTTTAACACCTGCTTTAACTGCCATGGTAAAGCTTTGTCGTTGTTTGGTACCCACTTGTTTTTCTTTATCAATATTTTCTTGTGGTACGCCATTTTTCTCGCCTTCAGCTAATGTATATTCAGTATTATAAATATCCATAGACAATACTGTGCCATGCTTTTTAGCTAAGGTTATTGTGTTCTTATCTAAAAAGCTCGCATGCTCAATGGAATCAACACCCGCTTTAATGGCAAATGCGATACCTTCTGTGCCATGGGCATGTGCGGCGACTGTACGTCCATGAGTATGTGCTTCATCAACAATGGCATTCATTTCTTCTTGAGTATATTGACGTTGGCCTACTTTTGTTCCTTTAGAAAATACTCCACCAGTAGCACAGAATTTTATGAGATCAACTTGATATTTTACGTTTTCTCTGACTTTTACTCGTACAGCCCAAGGCCCATTAGCGACTCCGCCACTTTGCTCTTTAAATGAATGATTTAACGCATTATTATCGCAATGGCCGCCAGTTATACCCAATGAAGGCCCCGATACTGCCATACGCGGCCCTGGAACTTCTCCTGCATTAATAGCGTTACGAATCGCTACATCTTGGTAATCACTTGCACCAACATTTCTAATGGTGGTAAAGCCAGCGAGTAAGGTTTTATTTGCATTTACCACGCCGCCAATAGTCGCTCTATGAGGTGATTGATAGTAACCATCATAAAATGATTTGGATAAATTATTTACAATATGGGTATGCATGTCCATTAATCCGGGTAAAACAAATTTATCTGACAAATCAATGATAAGCGCATCTTCTGATGTTTTTGGTATTTTTGATGTTATTTGGCTAATAATACCGTCATTAATAATCAATATTTTATTGTTGATCACTTTACCTGTTTTAACATCTAACATTTTTCCTGCTTTAATGAGCACCTCTTGTGATTGGGAGTATGTTGGAACACAAAAGGCGGTTACAGCTATTGCTAATATTAGGTTGAGTTTAAATTTCATAAAAATCCTGAACGATTTAGTGTGTAATAATTATTGATAAATTCAAGTTGAGTGACTTGAATATTGTTCGTTATGCTTTGATAAGTACAACTTCAACGAGTTAAATTAAGCATAATCAATGTTTAGCACATTATCATAAAATGCCTTAGGTGAAAATATGATACGAAAATGTTCGTTTTTATTAATATATGCCGAAATTTAGTTTATCGTTTTTTGAACCGCATATTATCAACTTAAGTGAGCGCTATCACGCATTTCAGTTTTGATTACGCTTGTACCAAAAAAATCTTCTGGTAGAATCAGTTGTATTGTTTTTGTATATAGGTAGTTGAACCAAGATGGTTATAAAAGCTAAAAGCCCTGCGGGATTCGCTGAGCAATATATTGTTGAATCTATTTGGAATGGGGGATTTCCTCCAGGATCAATTTTGCCTGCGGAGCGTGAACTATCTGAGTTGATTGGCGTAACAAGAACAACGCTTAGAGAAGTTCTTCAGCGCTTAGCCAGAGACGGGTGGTTAACGATAAAGCATGGTAAACCAACGAAAGTTAATAATTTTTGGGAAACATCTAGTTTAAATATTTTAGAAACACTAGCCCAATTAGACCAAGAAGGTATTCCTGACTTAGTAGATAACCTACTATCTGCTCGTACTAATATTAGTGCTATATATATACGTGGTGCGATAAAAAATAATCCAGAAAAAACGATTGAATTATTAAGTTCTTATGTAGATGTAGAAGATACTGGCGAGGCTTTTGCTGAGTTTGATTATAAATTAAATAAAGCGCTAGTTACTGCTTCGGGTAATTCTATTTACTTATTAATACTAAATGGTTTTAGAGGCCTGTACTCTCGTATTGGTAGTTTGTATTTTTCTCACCCTAAGGGGCGCGAAATCTCTAGAACTTATTATCAAAAATTAATTGATCTGGCTAAAGATAATCGTTTTGATGATTCTATATTTGCAGTTAGAAAATATGGTATAGAATCAGGAAAACTTTGGGCTGACTTGAAAGATGATGTTTTGAAAGAGCTTA
>Ga0209292_1002126_pt1 | contig 23143 bp, 16 predicted proteins | sample GOMGulsemesocosm_2_FD_184634 | JGI IMG/M metagenome (GOLD analysis project Ga0209292, IMG submission 184634) | Methane-oxidizing microbial communities from mesocosms in the Gulf of Mexico - GOM9C Gulf of Mexico (SPAdes) (version 2) | ecosystem: Environmental > Aquatic > Marine > Cold seeps... | reverse complement strand
ACAATAACTGTTGATAATCTTTATTGGCAACAGCGGCTAAGGTTTGTTGATTAAATTTAGTGTGATCATTACCTCGATAGCTAGGTGCGTTATCTTGGTAATTGGTTGCAGCACTCAGTAGCAATGTCACGGCTTTAGCGCCAACAATGTTGGCTTGACCTGCAGTGAAATTTAACTTTCCACCCTGAAGACGAATTTCTAACCTCGCTTCCATCTCCATACTATTATCAGTCACCATTCCCGTTAAAATTAGCGTGTTGTTTTCGTTTGTTACTTGAGTCGGGTGTAAAGAATCAAAATGAATGCGGTAATCTAAACCTGCTTTAGCATCATTTTCATAATGTAATGCCATTACACGAGAAGGGTAGTTAGCAAAATACTCACGTTTATGGTGAATGTCACCGTCTTGATATTTCACCGTCACTAAGCCAGTTTCTAGATCAAGCGCTCTTGAATAGTTCTTCGCTTCATTTCTTGATGTTTGACTAACATAGATATCAGCAAAGGCTTGATACGCGCCAAAGTCGCCAAAACTATGACCGTTGGTGTTTTTTTCTTCTTTGGTGATGCTACCGGTTAATTCTTTTTTTGCTAAAGCATGTGCTTGCTCAAATTTGCCATCCTTCAATAATTTTCGTACTTCAGGGAGTGCTTGATGGGCATTTTTACGATTCCCACTGTTGTAACTATCGCTACTACCTGGACCACCCGCCCATAAGGACTGTTCATTAAATTGGATCCTGTCTTCATTAACGCCACCAAAGATCATAGCACCCATAAAGCCATTACCAATGGGTAATGCTTGGCTCATCCAATCTGTCGCCGGTTGTTTATACCAGAGGCGATGTTTACCACTGCTCGCTTGTATTTGTGGGCTATTTTTATCTAATGACTTAATACTGCTGCTATTCGATGATGATTTAGATTCCCAGCTACATGCTGTGAATAATAGGATGACGATTAAGGAAAATAATACACAGGCACTTAACTTCATTAAGTTATCAAATTCAAGTCTTTTAGGTTTATTCATGATGCAATTCCTTTGTCTTATTATTTTAATACTTTGGCTTTTAATGAATGAATCAAAGGCATATGTTCAGGAGTCAACATAAAATACACCTCAATATTATTAAGTTCACCTTCAATAATAAAACGTCCCGCTAATTGATTTATTAGAGTTAATTCATGTGTTTTTATAATACTTCCGGCCTTGGCAATGTTTTTTTTAACTGACGTTAATAACATTTCGAGATTACCTTTAGTCATTAAGTTTTCAGCAAATATTTCATCCATTGGCGTTTGTTGAGCTTTGTTAGTAAGTATCTTGTATAAGGTCTGTTGAAAGTTTGTTAATAGCGTTGGTGTATGTTGTTGGCGATAACTTAGCTTTGCTTTTTCTATAATGTATTTAAAAGGAGCATCATTTACTCTAAAAGCCCCACTTCGGTTACTAAAACTAATTATCGCCAAGCCATGTTGCGGTGACATTGTCCAATTTGCAGAAAATCCTGGTAAGCCGCCATGGTGGTAAAAATAGGGGATACCATCACATGTTTGATGCCAACCTAAACCGTATTGATAAGCTTTTACCGAAGGACAAGCGCCTGTTGTGGAAATGTCAGTAATGGGCCCAGGAACATGCATTTCCCTTAATGAGCTTCGTTTAAGAATACTATTGTCTGCTGTATTCCTTTCCGGCCATGCATCTAAATGTAGTTTGGCAAACAGTGAAAAATCCTCAACTGAGCTGATCAAACCACCGATAGCGCCAAAAGAACCGTGATGAACAAACGGTAAAGGCTTGTGTTGGTTATTACGTTGTTTATAGCCTATAGCTAATTGTTTTGAATTGGCGTTGCTATACTCCCAAACACTTGCCTGCATGCCTAATGGTTGTAATATATGTTGCTGAGAATACTGTTGAAATGGCATTCCTGATATTTTTTCAACTACCTTTCCTAGTAACGCATAACCAAGGCCACTGTATTGATTAAAGGTGCCAGGGACATAAGCAAGTGATATCCCGGCATTAATCAGCTTTTGTAGTTGCTGGTTTGTATCAGCCATTTTAACGTCTGCCCATGCGCCATCTTTAGGTAAACCAGCGCGATGATTAAGCAAATGACGTATGGTTATTTTGGGTGAATCGTTAGTAAGGTATTTAACATTTTTCATTGCGGGCAGGTAACGAGATATAGGATCATCTAAAGACAATTTATCAGCATCTCGTAATTGAAAAATGGCAATGGCAGTGAAATTTTTACTTAATGAAGCGGTACGAAAAAGTGTTTGTGGATTGGCACTTATGTTCTGCTCGATATTTGCCAGTCCTATACCATTAGCATAAATCAACTGACCGTCAAGAACGACACCATATGCTAAGCCAGGAATGTTTTTATCTTCAACAAATTCTTGGTACATACTTTCAACATGTTTAGCCGTTGCTTTTACACGGTTAATACGTTCTTTATCAATAAAAACATCACTTATATAATGACTTGAAATATTCAAATCATTAGCGATTGTTTTCATACTGGTAATTACAAACAATATTAGAATCAAAAATCGATATTTTAAATTGATGCGTTTAAACCGTTCGAGGTATTTGTAATTCAAGCTTTACCCTTATTTAATAACTCAATTATCTACCTGCATCCATAAAGCGCAGATTAAGATTAATGTTAATAGTTTTCTTCGACAGTAGGTCTGATCACTAACTCATGGATATGCGCATTATTACTGGTCGATAACATATTCGCGATAGCATCCGCTATATCTTGAGCTGATAAGTAGTTTGGTCTCTCATCAGTTCTAAAGTTGGTGTTTACGCCACCAGGATAAATCGACAATACTTTTATATTGTCAGCATGCAATTCTTTGCGCATGACCTTGGTATAACTATCAAGAGCGGCTTTACTTGCGGTGTAAACGGCAATGCCCGGGTTGGCAAATAAACAGACGGTAGATAATACGTTCAGGATTATGCCTCCCTGACGTAATTGCATTAATGGGGCGAGTTGGTTGATGAATTCAATGGGAGCATAACAATTTATTTGCATATGCCAATCTAATGTATTTTTGTTTACTCCAACCGCGGGTTCACGACTATGGTTGATGCCTACACAATTAATCAATACATCGACTTTACTGTTATGACTGGCTTGCTGACAAAATTGTTCAATGCGACTGTGGTCACTTACACAAAAACTCTCGCTATGTATCAAAGACTCAACAGGTAACGTATTTATTATCGTCGATAATTTAGTCTCACTCCTGCCACATAAACTCAACTTGTGACCTTGTTTAGCAAGCACTTGGCTTAATGCCGCACCTATTCCAGACGATGCACCATTAATCATTATATGTTTTGATAACATAGTTATTTCTTATTTAGTTTGTGATAAAAGAGGGCAGGTTAGCCTTGTTATGCATCACCTAGCCCTTTCAATCACTTTATAATACGAGCTACAACTCGTTATGATTGCCTATTTTTATAGTTTTATCGGTACTATACACAGGAGACTCTGTAATCGGTGTTAACGTAAAAGAGTAACTATAATCTTTCGCTTTCAGCTGATACTTATCCCAAGCATGAGCTCCCCAACTGTTATCGCCACCAACACCTGTTTGTTTAAAGTCGACATTCACACTGACTAAGTCTTGTTTAACTATGTCGGTGTGGTGTCTTTGTGCCTTTTCGAAGCCAGGATCAAACTCACTCATTGGTTGGTGGAAGGCACTAAAGTCGAAAGCCGGTGAACCAGAAATTTTAAGCCCGATGCCGTTTTCATTAGTTAGTGTTGCCCAACGTAGATCACTACGGTTACCATTTTCTTGAGGGCGGATATAGTCAAAAGCAATATCTTTTACTTCACCTTGGTAAATACCAACAAAGGCGGAAGTTTTTCGATCCCAGTAATTTTCATGTGGTCCACGACCATAATAAGACACTTGGTCAAAATCCACCGGCATTTGAAAGTTGGTACCAATACGAGGGATGGCAGTAAATTTATTAACTTTACCTTTTACATCTTTGAGTTTTGCTTTGGCAGTAACATCGCCAGCAAAATCAAATGCTACATCAACTTTAACTTCACCACGACCATTAATGGTATATTGATAAGTCACTGAAGACTCTGCTTCAGCTAGTGCTACGGTTTGTTCTAATACCAGCGAATTTGAGTTTTTAGAAACAACCTTAATGCCTTCGCCAACTTGGTTATAAGTTGCGTCTTTCCAAAGTTTGGCCTGCTTAACAAAAGATCTTTTCTTACCGCCAAAATCGTTATCTGTTGGTGCGCGCCATAAATTAAATTTAAGTGGCTCTTTTAATAACTCTGTTTGCTTAAGTTTATAAGAAGTTAGATAACCAGCTTTATCAAATGTAAGGCTAGCTGGACCTGCATTTACAGCAGTGTTGTCAGCATTCGTAACAACAGTAACTTGACCTGCAACTTGATTATCAAATTTAGCTACAGGACCTGCTTGCAACAATATTTGCTCGCTAGCTAACAAGTGACCTTTATCCACTAAAGGATGCTCACCTTTGGCGGTAGCATAAAAGTTAATAAAATATTCTTTACCCGCCGTTAAGCTTGGTAATTGCTTAGATAAATCAAAAGTTGCTTTATTTTGTGGTTGAGCAACAATATCTACTTGTCCTGTTTGTTTTACTACGCCATCTTCAATTAAACGCCATTCAATATCATTGCTTGAAGAGTCAACAAAAAAGTTTTCATTGTATAGTTCGTACTCTGCTTTACCTACTTTTGTAAAATGTAAGTCTTGATACACTTTTTTAACTTCAAACAAACCCGGGTGAGGGCTTCTGTCAGGGTTTACCAAGCCATTTAAAACAAAATTACCGTCGTTATAAACGCCTTCAGGTTCAAAATCACCACCATAGGCCCAAAATTCATTACCATTTTCATCTTTTTTAACTAAACCTTGATCCATCCAATCCCAAATGAAGCCACCTTGCATTTGGCGTTCACTGCGCACCATGTCCCAGTACTCTTTGAAGTTACCGTTAGAATTCCCCATAGCATGAGAATACTCAGCCCAGAAAAATGGACGGTTTGGATATTGTCCTAAGTATTCTTTTTTGATTTTATCTACATTGTGATACATCCAAGTCATTGCATCAGTGTGAGGACGTGTTTCTTTTGTGTACTCTGACTGAAGTTCAGCACGTTCATATTTTACTAAACGTGAGTCGTCACGCTGTTTGATCCAATCGTATCCTTTGACATAGTTAATGCCGTCACCTGCTTCATTACCCATTGACCAAAAAGTGATAGAAGGGTGGTTTTTATCACGCTCAACCATACTTTTTAAACGGTCAAGGTGCATGCCTTCGAATTCAGGTTTATTAGCTGGTGTATCTTCTGGTGCATAGCCGAATCCGTGAGACTCGATATTGGCTTCATCAATAACATAAATCCCGTATTTATCGGCTAAATGATAAAAGTAAGGGTCATTAGGATAATGGGAAGTACGAACCGCATTGATATTATTTTCTTTAAGCATTTTTACATCAGCAAGCATAGATTCTCGGCTCACTACATGCGCGGTACGTTCATCATGCTCGTGACGGTTTACACCTTTAAATAAAATTGGCTTACCATTCACTAAAAATTGACCACTGCTTAGCTCTACAGTTTTAAAGCCAATTTGTTCACCTAAGTGTTGCGTTGGAGTGCCGTCACTATATTCAGTAGTAATGGTTAGTTGGTATAAATTGGGGGTTTCAGCAGACCAAGCAGCAACATTTTCTACATTTAATACTTGGTTAATGGTTTGTTCTTTACCTGCCATGACCATAACAGAACTGTTTTGACTGGCGACTACATTTGAGTCAGCATCAGTTAATGTCACTTTAACGTTAACCGCTTGTGCAGACTCATCTTTATTGGCAACATCAATCGCTAAATTAAGTACACCATCTTGATAGTTATTCTCTAAAGTAGTTTTTGCAAAGAAGTCACGGACATGGGCATTAGGAGCTGTATGAAGATATACGTCACGCTCAATACCACTAACACGCCAAAAATCTTGATCTTCTAAGTAACTACCGTCTGTATGGCGAATGACTTTTGCCGCTAATACGTTGTCACCCGGTGTTAAGTATTGGGTGATATTAAATTCTGCAGCCGTTTTAGAACCTTCGCTATAACCAACTTCTTGGCCGTTTATCCACAAATAGAAGCCTGAATTTACGCCACCAAAATGCAAAAACACTTGCTGTCCATCCCAATCAGCAGGTACGGTAAAGTTGGTTCTATAGGCACCGGTTGGATTATCGTCTTGTGGTACAAAAGGCGGATTCATTGGAAAAGGGTAAGGAATATTGGTGTAAATAGGGTAATCGTAACCATGCATTTGCCAGTTACTGGGAACCGGTAGGTTGTCCCACTTTGTTACATCAAATTTAGGATTAAAAAAATCGTCAGGCACTGATGAAGGGTTAGGTGACCAATTAAACTTCCAGTCACCATTAAGTAACTTATAATAAGGAGAACTGGCATAGTCGTCGCTATTTACTTTTGTGGCGTCATCATAAGCAATAAAGGTTGCTCTAGGGTCTTCTTTATTTACTTTAAAGACACTAAGATCTTGCCAGTAAACTGCTTGTTCAGAGGCCGCTTTATCTGCAGGTTTACTTTCAGCCTTAGTATTGTCTTGATTATCGTTACAGCCTGATAGCGCCAATAAGCCAGTTAAAATGGCAATGGTGACTTTGTTTTTATTCATAGTTTTTATTCTCACTGAGTTTATGTTGCGCTAAACGCTCTAGTTTTTGTAAATCGAAAGAAACGGTTTGTTTAAAAGTATTTTTGCTTGGATCTAAATTGGCTACCTTGCTAGAAAAGGTATTGTTCTTGAAAATCACATCTTTTATTTTTTTGAGCTTTACTTGAATTTGGTCTTCGAAATATATTTCATTATTTTCAAACAGGGTGTTCATTGGCCAAGGGCCACCCCAGTTATCTATGTCCACTAAGGTGTTATCTACACCTTCAGCTTTTTTAGGAATAATAATCATATTGTCATAAATATGAGTATCTTCAATTGGGCCTGTTAAGTGAAAAGTAGGGGAGAAAACACCACGATGAGTTGGGTAAGGGCGAATACCATCGTTGATACTCACATTGCCACGAACAATGGTTTTTATGGTGCCAATGTTTCGTTCTTGTTGATAAGTAGCGCCCTTATTACAAACTAATAAAAAGCCACCATAATTATCATGGCTGTAGTTATGTTGAATTATAGTACCAATAGAATTGAAATCAGAATCAAATCCTTGCCCATCCCATTTGGCTTTATGGCCGCTTACTTCGTTGTATTGGACTATTGTATTGTCGGCACTCCACGGCCAGATCCCAGCGGCTGCGTCACCCTGAGGTAAAGTATCAGGAAAATTACGTAATAGGTTACCTTCGATTAATGCACCGTCAGTACCAATAACAACGATACCATCACCAGGCACATCTTCAATTAAGTTACCTTTTATGATCACTTTTAAGCTTGGAAACCATTTGTTCCTACTACTATTGCCATTAAAATTAATACCATTTCGCTCAGTATGGTGAATATGATTGTTTAAAAGTTGTAGGTCGATGAAGCGAGAAGGAACTTTATCTCCGCCATTTTTAATGAGGATCCCGCTACCAGCACCTTCTTTTTTTACTAATGAGCCATTAACCTGACTGATGGTGAGTTTATTTAAAACGATATGGTGTAATTCACCGATATTAATTGCGCTGACAATTACGCCTCTACGCCTTGCTTTGGATTTTTTACCATGATTGGTAATTGAAAGGTTGTTTACTTCCCAATATTCAACATTATGAAGCAGTAAAGCATGAGGTTTCCAACCATTGCCATTGATCTGTGGCTTGTTTCCTTCACCAAAGGAGTCAATTATGATGGGTTTATTCAACACACCACTGCCTTTTGGTTCAAGTACCCCGTTATAAACAGTGTTCGATTTAAATAATACTTTATCGCCAGGCTTAAAAGTTTGTTTATTAACTTTAACGATACTCGCCCAAGCCTGTTTTTTGGATTGACCAGTATTACTATCCTTACCCGTTTTAGCATCAATATAATAAGTCGTAGCAAACGATTGTGTTACCGTTAAAAGCAACATAAGGATTAAGGATAAACTTCTCATTGAATAAACCCTCGTTTCTTAAGGAAGTTATGCATTGCCAATACTGTTTCAGCATACTTTGCTTGATTAAAAAAACCATGGGGTTGCTTGTCGTATACATGTAATTCAAAAGAAGCACCCACTTGCTGCATTTGTTGTTTAAATTGATAAACAGCTGGTAGCTTGATTGCGGTGTCTAATTCACCAAAAAAACCAATCATTGGTGGTGTATCTTTGGTGATATTATGAAGCGGTGAAATTTGTTGCCAATATGCTTTGACACGGTCATAACCATAGCCTGTAGGACTATTATCAAATACAGGATTAAATAGCACTAAAGCATCGGGCCGGTAACTAATTGAAGTATCTTCACCTTCTTCTTGAAAGGATGTCGCAGTACCCGTAGCTGCAGCAATATGTCCACCTGCTGAACCACCACCAGCCGCTATCATATCAGGGTTGATCCCTAGTTCTTGAGCATGTGTTCTAACCCAACGAATGGCTGATTTAGCATCTTTTACGCTTTCTATTGGGGAAGTACCATGTTGCTTATTTACACGGTATTGTGCACTTATTGCGACCATGCCTTTATTCGCTAAATATTGACTTTGTCGGTAAAAGTGAGAAGGCGCGCCGCCATTCCAACCACCACCATGAAAAAACACAATAGCAGGGCGGTTATCACTGTTTTTATGATCTTCAGGATTGAAAACATGCAAAGATAGTGAGATACCATTTATATTTTTGTATTCAATTATCTTAGTTGGCACTATTTCATCAATAGCCTTAGATCCATTTTTTGTTTTACTTTTAGGAACTAATTGGCTTTCTACCGATTCTTGGCTATTAGAACAGGCCATCAAACTTATAACAAAACTAAAAACAGCGATGATTAAGAAATACTTTTTCATAATATTGTCAGCACTCTAAATTGGAGAAACTGAAGTAGGTATTGTCGTCGATAATAACGGTTTTAAGATTTGGCCGTTTTTATCTGTTGGGTACTGTGCATTTTGCTGTTCTAATTCAGCAACCAATGCTTTCATCATTTTATGCAGTTCTTTTGGTTTTGATGAAGCGAGATTTTTAGACTCTGTTGGATCATTTGCTAAATCAAAAAGCTGGTAGCGTTTTATCTTTTTATTCTTCTTAGTTTTTCCTTCCGGCTGATAATGGTAAATAACTTTCCAATCATCTAATCGGTAACTGGTAAAATATGAATGTCTGTGTTCATGTGGAAAATGCATTAAAAAACTGTTTTCACGTTGTGAATTGATTTGCCCAGCAAGCTGCTCAGCTAGATTTACACCGTCAATCAATTGTGTTGAAGGATTTTTCACAGAGGCTGCGGATAATATGGTTGGATAAATATCTAACACAGTGGCAATTTGGTTGTTTGTCTCATTTTGTGCAATAGGCAACCTTTGTTGCTTAGCGTTGTTTAAATTAGGCTTTGCCCAAGCGACAATTAATGGTGCTCGCATTCCACCCTCCCAGCTGGTGCCTTTTTTACCTTTCAATGGTGCAGAACTCGCTATGGCATCATTTCCACCTAACGGAGCATCACCACCGTTATCACCTAAAAATAGTATTAAGGTATTTTCAGCGATAGATAGTTTTTCAAGCTGGGCGGTAATATCGCCTAATGATTTATCCATGCCCTCCATCAAAGTGGCATAGGCTTGTGCTTTTTCAGATTGTCCACGGTTTTGATAACGTTTGGCAAAGCGTGGGTCACTATCAAATGGGGCATGTACCGCATAATGAGACATATATAGCATAAAAGGCTTTTGTTCCGCTGCGGCTTGAGAAATTTGTTTGTTTGCCTCAAGCGTTAGTGCTTCGGTTAAAAATACATCTTTATCATGGTACTTTTCTAAATGAGGAATATTATGAGTTAAGGGCTTATTATCTTGCTTATACTTAGGATGATTTCCGTAGTGATTTTGACCATAATAACTTTTTGGACGTCCCCAGGGCGCACCTGCAATATTTACATTAAAACCGATGTTTTTAGGGTCGGCACCTTCACTATCTAATGGTCCAAAATGACCTTTGCCAATGTGAATGGTTTTATAACCAGCATTTGTTAATAGTTGAGGGAAGGTCACTGATGATTGTGTTAGTCCTTGCCAATTCCACTTTTTTGGACCAAATACACCACGGTTATTTTCATCTGGTTTTATCCAAGTAGTGGTGTGATGACGCGTTGCATTTTGACCGGTTAATAAAGATGCTCGGGTAGGGGAACAAACACTTTGCGCATAAAATTGACTAAATCGTGTGCCTTTAGCGGCAAGCTCTTCCATATTCGGCGTGTGATACCAACTATTAAGTGGCTGTGCAGCTGGTTTACCATTTTGGTCGGTAATGAATGAAACTGAGGTATCCATTAACCCCATATCATCAACTAAAAAGACAATAATATTAGGTTGAGTTTGCTTTTTGGGTAGCTCTTGAGCAAAACATCCGTTAATACTGGTTAACACCAGTACAGTTAACAACAGAGTACGTTTCATTATATTTTCCCGACTCAAGATATAAAAAGAATGCATGTGGTAACGTTTACATTATGGTTTTAAATAAATTTACGCTAACTACACTATGTTATGCAAGCATTAATTGAATTTGATTTTTTATGATAGGCAAACGTTTACCTTTGTGTGCGATTGGTCTTTCAGGATTATATTTTGGTAGGGGCAAAACATTTTAAATGTAGAAAGTCACGAGTAGGTGTAGTTAGTATCTTGGAGTACACACCAAAAAATAAGAGGAGGAAAATATTTTTATTTGCGCAGTAAATGTTGCTTATAACATTTAACATCGGCATTTAATCCGTATGATTCCTCACTCCATTTATTTATAACACTAGATCTAAGTAATCATTTAACTACTTTTAAAGCTAGTTGATTCCCTTTTGATTAACATAGGTATGTGTTTATAATCTTGGTCTTGAGTCATTTCTGATGCTTTTGTAGATAACTTAATCGCTATGTTGGCTGCTTGCATTGCCATTTCTTCGATTGGGTAATTTAGCGTACTTAATTTTGGTCTTGAGTAACTCGACAATAAAACATCATCGAAGCCTATAACTGATATATCTAATGGTACTTTGAAACCGTTATCTTCTAGGGTCGAAATTGCTCCAATTGCCATGGCATCGTTATAAACAAAAAGCGCCGTAAAATTTTTACCGGAAGCTAAAAGCTTTTGAGTAGCTAGTTCACCACCTTGCAGTGTAGGATCTCCAAATTCGATAAGGTTTGGTTCAATATCAGCTCCGGTCTTTTGTAACTCGTTTTTAAATCCTTGTAGCCTAAGAAGAGGATCATCTATTTGATGTTTACTTGATATGCAGGCAAAGCTTTTATGGTTTAAAGACAATAAGTGGCGAGCGGCAATTTTCCCACCTTCAATATTATCTAACCAGACACAACGGTGTGCTATAGCTTCTATATAGCGATCAATCAGCACCAAACCTGAAACTTTTGCTGATAAGTCTATTAAAACTTGATCTGATAATTTTTTACTATGAACCACCATAACATCACACTGTCTTTCAATGAGTAAGTTAATAGCTTGCATTTCAGAGTCGGCACTGACTAAACCGGTACTTAATAATAATTGCATATTGCTTTGACGTGCCACTTTTTCTACACCATTAGCTAAAGAGGCAAAAAACGGGTCAATAAGATCAGGGATCACAACACCAAGGGTGCTACTTTTTTGAGTAACTAACGCACGGGCATTGGCATTTGGCGTGTAATTTAGCTCTTTAATGACCTTGGAAACTATTTCAATGGTTTTTTTACTGACTTTGGGACCATTGTTTAATACCCGTGAGACAGATGCTACTGATACACCAGCGAGTCGTGCTACGTCTTTAATTGTTGCCATAGGGTAATTGTTTACATAGTTAAGTTATCATCTACGCAAGACTATACATTATCTATAGATGGGTTATCAATAGGCTAGTTATTTGAATTTAGTACTTGCACAATAAAATGTAAACGTTTACCCTTTGTCCTATATATCCAATGATGACTCTCCGTAAATAATATGACTACTGAATTTGATCCAACAGAACACCCACATCGTAGATATAATCCCCTTATAAATGAATGGGTGTTGGTTTCTCCTCACAGGGCAAAGCGACCTTGGCAGGGCCAGATAGAAAAGCTTGATGAACAAGAAAAACCTGCCTATGACACAGAGTGTTTTTTATGTGCAGGCAATACCCGTATCAATGGTGAAGTGAATGATAACTATAAAGAAACATTCGTCTTTACTAATGATTTTGCGGCAATGAAGCAGGACACTCCCATCGTTAGTAATGATGATCCTCTTTTTAAAATGGCAACAGAGCAGGGTGAAAGTCGGGTGATATGTTTTTCACCTGATCACAGCAAAACTTTGCCTCAGCTTTCTGTTAAAGAAATTGCGAGTGTTGTTGATACTTGGCAAAAGCAATGTTTAGAATTAGGGAAAATTTATTCTTCTGTTCAGGTCTTTGAAAATAAAGGTAGTGTTATGGGGTGCTCAAACCCTCATCCTCATGGACAGATATGGGCACAACAACAATTGCCGACGTTGGTGATGAAAAAGCAGCAGGCACAGCAAGCATACTTAAGCTTACATAAAAGCAATTTATTACAAGATTATGTTGCAAGAGAAGTCGCAAACGAAGAACGCATTGTGGTGATAAATGATGATTGGCTAGTGGTTGTTCCTTATTGGGCGGCATGGCCATTTGAAACTTTATTGCTCCCTCGTTTTGCGGTTTCACGTATCACCGATTTGAATGAGCAACAAAAGTTATCTCTCGCTGATATCCTTAAACAAATTACTATCAGGTATGACAATCTATTTAATTGTTCTTTCCCTTATTCAATGGGGTGGCACGGAGCTCCCTTTGATGGTGAGTTGCATAGTGAATGGACATTGCATGCCAGTTTCTTCCCACCACTTTTGAGATCAGCCACCGTACGTAAATTTATGGTTGGTTATGAAATGATGGCTGAAGCACAGCGAGATCTTACGCCTGAACAAGCAGCACAAAAATTACGTGATGTATCAAATATTCATTATAAGGAACAATAATAATGACTCAACAAGTCAATGAATTACAAATGCTTGCCTTGAAATTATTTGAAGAGCAATTTAAAAAATCAGCTGAAATAATTTGTCACGCGCCTGGTCGTGTTAACTTAATTGGCGACCATACAGATTATAATGATGGATTCGTATTTCCCGCCGCTATTAATTACGGTACTACCATTGCCGCTTCACTTCGTGATGATAATCAAGTAATCGTCTATGCCCATGACTGTGATCAACAAAGCAATGAATTCTCCCTTGATGATATATCTTTTGATCAAGAAATGATGTGGAGTAATTATGTCAAAGGTACACTACAAGCGTTAATGACAAAACACCCTGAAATTAAAGGGGCTAACCTCATTGTAACTGGAAATGTTCCACAAGGAGCAGGATTAAGTTCTTCTGCCAGTTTTGAAATTGCCATCTTAAAAGTATTCAAACAGCTTTATCAATTAGACTTAAGTGGTATTGATGCTGCACTCCTCGGTCAACAAGCCGAAAATGATTTTGTTGGTTGTAACTGCGGCATTATGGATCAACTTATCTCAGCGATGGGGCAAGAAAATCATGCTATGTTACTCGATTGTAAAGATTTATCTTTTGTAGATGCACCTATTCCTGATAACTTAGCGTTGTTCATTGTCAATTCAAATGTGAAACGTGGTTTGGTTGATAGTGAATACAACTTAAGGCGCCAACAATGTGAAGCTGTTGCTCGTTACTTTGGTGTTAATGCTTTACGAGAAGTAACTTTGGAACAACTTATTGAGGCAAAATCAAAAATTGAACCTGTGTTATTTAAACGAGCTCATCACGTTATTAGCGAAAACGCCCGTGCTGTTACAACTCTAAAGGCACTGCAGAACAATGATATGCTGGCTATTAGCAAGGCGATGAAGGCATCACATGCTTCCTTGCGTGATGATTTTGAAGTGACAACTAAGGAAATGGATGGCCTAGTTGATATCATTGGCAGCGTTTTAGGCTCTGAAGGTGGCGTTCGAATGACCGGCGGTGGTTTTGGTGGTTGTGTTGTTGCCTTGGTACCAACTATTATGATTCCCCAAATAAAAGATGCCATTGAAAATCAATATGAGAGTAAATTTGGTTTAAAGGCAAATATTTATATATGTACCGCTACACAAGGCGCATTTAGATAATTGGAAGAATTGAATAATACACATAATTATAACTAAAAATAAAAGGTGAAAATGATGGATTTTGCGAATAAATTGGGGACGATAGACAGTACAATTTTTGTTGTCTACGTAATAGGACTATTGTGCCTTGCTTTGTGGATTTCTCGTAATGAGAAAAAAGAAGGAGCGAATACCGAAGATTACTTTTTAGCCAGTAAATCTTTGCCTTGGTGGGCTATAGGTGCTTCTTTAATTGCCGCTAATATTTCGGCTGAACAAATTATTGGTATGTCGGGCTCTGGTTATGCCATTGGTTTAGCGATTGCTTCTTACGAGTGGATGGCGGCTATTACTTTGATTATTGTCGGTAAATACATGTTACCGATATTCTTGAAAAATGAAATTTTCACCATGCCGCAATACCTTGAACAGCGCTTCGATAACAAAGTAAAAACTACCATGGCCATTTTCTGGTTAGCGGTATATACCTTTGTTAACTTAACGGCAGTATTATGGTTAGGTGGCTTAGCCATTGAAACTGTTGCTGGTGTTGACGCAATGTTTGGTATGATATTTTTAGCCGTTTTCTCAGTAGCTTACTCGTTATACGGTGGTTTAAAAGCGGTTGCTTTCACCGATATCTTACAAGTTGTGTTATTAGTATTTGGTGGTTTATTACTGAGTTATTTAGCTTTAGATGCCGTTGCAGATGGTCAAGGTGTCTTAGCCGGATTTGGTATACTTACCGATCAAATGCCTGATCATTTTGACATGATCTTAAGTCCTGACAGTGAACATTATATTAGCCTTCCAGGTATTTCAGTATTGCTTGGTGGTATGTGGGTGATGAACTTTAGTTATTGGGGCTTTAACCAGTATATTATTCAACGTGCCTTAGCTGCTAAAGACCTTGGTGAAGCACAAAAAGGTATCGCTTTTGCTGCTTATTTGAAATTGTTAATGCCTCTTATTGTGGTATTACCTGGTATTGCCGCTGTTGTTCTTTACCCAACATTAACATCACCAGATCAAGCTTACCCGTCAATGATGGCATTAATGCCTGTTGGCATTAAAGGTTTAGTATTTGCTGCCTTAGTTGCTGCCATCGTATCTTCACTAGCGTCAATGACTAACAGTATTTCTACTATCTTTACCATGGATATTTACTCAGGTTTTAAACCAAAAGAAAGCCAACGTCACTATGTTCACATTGGTCGTATAGCTGCGTTAGTTTCTTTATGTATCGCCTTAGTCGTTGCTAAGCCTTTATTAGGTCAGTTTGATCAAGCGTTTCAATATATCCAAGAATTTACCGGCTTCTTCACTCCGGGCATTGTGGTGATATTTGTCATGGGTATGTTCTGGAAGCGAGCCACTTCAATGGGCGCTTTATCAGCTACATTGGGCTCAGCGGCATTTTCGCTAGCACTTAAGTTTGCTTGGCCTGAATTACCGTTTATGGATCGCGTTGGCTTAGTATTCTTATTATGTTTAGGTCTTTGCTATGTTGTCTCTATATTCGGTAAGCCGAATACAACTGATAGCAGTGTCGATTTATCAGAAGTAAGTTTTGAAACTAAAAAATCGTTCAATGTTGCCGCAATAGGCGTGATACTTATTCTTACTGCTTTATATGCCACTTGGTGGTAAGACAAGCGTTAGAAGAAAAGTAACTTAAAAAGAAAATAATGAAAGGCCAATTTATTGGTCTTTTTTATGTTCAGGATGAACGGTATGTCACGTTTACATGGATGTGAAGGAGTGACGATAAAGGAAAATAAATGAAAGTATTAGTTACTGGTGGTGCTGGTTATATCGGTTCACACACAGTTTTATCCTTATTAGAAAATAACTATGATGTTGTCGTTTATGACAATTTAATGAACTCAAGTATTGAGTCTTTAAACCGCGTTGAAAAGTTAACCGGTAAGTCTGTCGACTTTATTGAAGGTGATATCTGTGACAAAGATAAACTAAACCAGCTATTCAAAGAATTTAATATTGATGCTGTCATCCATTTTGCCGCCTTAAAAGCGGTCGGAGAATCAGGGCAAATACCGTTAAGTTATTATCAAAATAATGTCCACGGTTCGGTTTGTTTACTTGAAGTTATGCAACAACATCAAGTACATAATTTTATTTTTAGTTCGTCTGCGACCGTTTACGGTGAAGAAAATGACGTACCATATGTTGAAACGATGAAACTAGGCACGCCTTCAAGCCCTTATGGTGCCAGTAAAGTCATGGTTGAACGAGTCATGGCTGATTTAGCACTTTCTGATGAAAAATTTCGAGGGGTATCATTACGTTACTTTAATCCTATTGGCGCTCACGAAAGTGGTGAAATAGGGGAAGACCCAAGTGGTATTCCTAATAATCTATTACCTTATGTTGCACAAGTTGCAGTGGGTAAACGTGATAAACTTAGCATTTTTGGTGATGATTACCCAACCGCAGATGGTAGCTGTGAGCGTGATTATTTACATGTTATGGATTTAGCGCAAGGGCACGTCGCGGCCTTAGACTGGTTAAATCGCAATAATGACTTTAGTGGCGTCGAATCATTTAATTTAGGTACCGGCAATGGAGTTTCAGTTTTTGCTATTGTTAAAGCCTTTGAAAAAGCCATTAATAATACCGTGCCCTTTGAAGTTTCACCAAGAAGAGCAGGGGATCTGCCTGCCTTTTGGGCCAATGCTAGTAAGGCTAACCAAGAACTTAACTGGCAAGCCAGTCGAAGTTTAGAACAAATGATGAATGATACTTGGCGCTGGCAATTAAATAATCCTAACGGGTACTTATCAAATGACTAAAGTAGCAAACAAAATGGAAACATCAGTTGAAACGGTACTACTGAGTAATGACTATGGCATGTCAGTTGAAATTATTAACTTTGGCGCTAGGATTAAATCGATTAAGTTTCCGGTAAATTCTCAGCCAACTGAAATGACTTTGGGTTATGAATCTGCAGCAGATTATGTAGAAGACGAGTTTTATTTAGGGGCGACATGTGGTCGTGTCTGTAATCGTATCGCAGGTGGTAAATTTGAGCTTGATGGTCGTCAATATCAGTTACCTTTAAACGATGGCGTAAATTGCTTACATGGTGGAGATAACAACTTTTCACTTCGCTTTTGGGAAATTGATAAACAAACACTTACCTCTTCTTCAGTAACTTTATTGCTTATCTCTGTTGATGGCGATCAAGGTTTTCCGGGAAACTTAACCTTATCTGTCACTTATCAGTTAAGTGAGGATAATAAGCTTAGCATCCAATACACGGGTAATACTGATTTAGCCACACCGATTAATCTGACTAATCATGCCTATTTTAATTTAGGTGAAGAAGATTGCCAATCATTACAATTACAAATGATGTCATCAGTATTTCTAGAAACTAATGCCTCAAATATACCAACCGGTAAACTGCTTACTGTTGGTAAAGGGGATTATAACTTTAGAGAACCCGCTACAATTGGTGAGCGACAACAGCATACTAAAGATGAATCGCTTAAATCTAAGCAAGGATATGATCATTGTTTTGTTTTGGACAATGCCCCTTTCGAAGAGCCAAAAGCGATACTTACTTCATTAAAGAACCATGTTAGCTTGTCTGTTTACACTGATCAGAGTGCAATACAACTTTATACTGGCTTTTACTTAAGTGGCAAATTTCGTTCATATCAAGGGTTGTGTTTAGAGGCACAAAACTATACCGATGCAGACAACCATAAACACTTTCCCAGCAATATTTTGCAGTCAACCCAGCAATATAAGCGGAGCATTGTTTTCGAATTTTCATCGGTTAAATAACAAAAAAGCCACTGCAAGTGGTAACACGTAACTTGCAGTAGCGTTTTGTATTTTCTATATTTTATTTGTTTTTACTTCATTTAGTGATGTTTAACATGGGCCATTTTTTTATTTCTAGCTGTGGCCATTTTCTCGCGTTGTTCATCGGTTAATAGTGCTTTTATGGCTACTTTACTTATAATGTCATTGAGTGCGATTTGGGTAAACGTTTCTTGATATTGTTGACGCAGGGTTATAAATCCGTTTTCATCAAAATTTGCTTCATCGGTAAGTGCCTTAACTTTGTCACGGTATTCAACAAGCTCTGCCTTTAGGGGAGATTGTTCAGCTTTTAGTTGTGTTTTTATTGCCTTAATTTCTACAATTTGTTGTTCCGTTAATGCCAAATATTTTGCCATTCTTTTCATGAATTTCTTTTTACTGTGGTGTCTTCCTTGCTTTTTATTGTCATGTTTGTGATGTGTTTTTTTACTTTGTTGTTCATGTACCGTTGGTTCTTTGGCAATGACACTAGTAGACGTGATAGCAGTGGTACAAAGACATGCAGTGATTATTGCTGTTGATAGTATAGCGGATGCTTTCATTTTATTACCCTCTGTTATGAAGTAGTTTAAACTAAGAGGCCAATTAATTAGCTGTCATGGTCTCACTGAATTTAAGTATAAAGTGATATACGCAAAGAAACGTAAAAGCTATGTAAAGGTTATGTAAATGTTTTCGTAAGCCAGTTTTATCCTTTATGATAGAGAAAATGAAGGTTCAAAGGTTAAAGGTAGTGACTAAAAAACATATTTTGATAATTGATGATGATCAGGAACTAGCAGAATTGCTCAGTGATTATTTAATCAATGAAGGTTTTAAAATAAGTTATTGCTGCGATGGTATCTCAGGCCTTGAAAAGGCTTATGACAAGGACTTAGATCTAATTCTTTTAGATGTGATGATGCCCGGTTTAAATGGCTTTGAAGTATTAAAAGCGTTAGGTGGCAAACATAAAACGCCGATATTAATGTTAACCGCTAAAGGCGATGATAATGATAGGGTGCTTGGTTTGGAGTTAGGCGCGGATGACTATTTAGCCAAGCCTTTTCATCATAAAGAATTAATTGCGCGTATCAATGCCATATTCAGGAGGATTGATATCGTATTGTCTGCACCTCTTTCAACTGATAAACATACAGTTAACCAGATCCGTTTAAATCACGCGACTAGAGAAGCATTCTGCCAAGATAACCTGCTAAACCTTACAGGAACCGAGTACCAAATACTGCATTTCCTTATTTCAAACCATGGCCAAATAGTCAGTAAAGAACTACTGTCAGAACAGGTTTTTGATAGAAAATTGACGTTATATGATCGCAGTATCGATATGCATGTCAGTAATATACGCCGTAAAATTTTATCCGTGACAAAAGATGAAAAATTAAAAACCATCCGTGGGGCAGGTTATCTACTTCTTTCAGGTGATGAGTAGCCATGTTAAACACTAGCCTTCTTAAGAAATTCTCGACAATTAGTGTTAAATTATTTTTCTGCTTCTGGTTAATTGCCATTTTATCGGTCGTGCTCACTAAGTTTATTTCAGAACAGTTCTCTGAACAGACCATCGTTTCAAAAGCCAACAAAGTTGACATAAAACTACTGAAAAACATTAAGCGGGAACTAAAAGTAGGTAGTATCACTAAAATTGAACGGTTGTTAATGAATAAACGTCGTGTAATGTATAAGTATATCTTATTGAAAAACATCGAAAACAATCAAGTAAAAATTCTTCACCCAGGTATAAATAAAGGTTTGTCGGAACAAAAAAACTATTTAGAAGTCAATAGCTTTACTCAATTGGTGAGTATTCAATTTCCTCGTAAGCGATTAACCGGCCCTGTAGAAATCACCCTAAAAAATTCGCCTTACCAGTTATATTTGGTCACAAGAAATAATCAACGTACTTTTATACATTTAATTTATGAAATGCCTGTTTGGTTACGAATCTTTATTCCTATGATGGTGAGTATTTTGCTCTGTTGGTTACTAGCTCGAACACTGAGTAAACCACTATCTGTTATGAAAGCAACGGCGATAAAAATAGGGGACGGTGACTTATCTGTTCGCGTCGAACAAGTGAGTAATAGAAATGATGAACTTGGTAGTTTTGCTCGATCATTTAACCAGATGGCGGAAAAGCTTGAGCAGAGTGTTAATGCACAACAAATGTTGCTTGGCGATGTTTCTCACGAACTACGTTCACCAATGACGCGTTTGCAACTGGCGATTGGCTTAGCTTCTAATAATATAGAACAACCCGATAAACTGAAAAAACATATTGAGCGATGTGAATTGGAAGTGAGTCGTTTAGATGAAATGCTTTCTGACGTTTTAGTGCACTCTCGGTTAGAAAATGCCATTCATACTTTAGAGATTAGCTTGTTAGATTTAACTTCCTCATTAGACATCTTACTTCAAGATGCACAATATCTAGCAAATGAAAAGCATATCACTCTTGAAAGTACGTTGATAAAGCCCTGCTTAATTCAGGCAGATGGCCCGTTAATCGCTAGTGCAATTAATAATGTATTAACCAACGCAGTTAAGTATAGTCCCGCTAATAGTGTTATTTCTGTTGATTTATCTGTTAGTGAAAAGCAGGTTAGTTTAGTGATCACCGATTCAGGCAGTGGCGTACCCGACGCAGATTTAGACCATTTATTTACCCCTTTCTATCGGGTAGCTGAAGCAAGGGATCGTAATACAGGTGGTACTGGCTTAGGTTTAGCGATAGCTCAGCAAGCAGTAAATGCACATGGAGGCAGTATTACTGCTCAAAACCATACAAACAAAGGATTGATTGTAACAATTTTGCTTCCTTGCAACTAATATCTCACGGCAATAAATTAACATTGATATTCAATGTAAAGGATTGTAAGTTTTGTTGCTGTATTAGCGTATCTATCGTAGATTAAATGATTGTATACACACGAATTTTTCAACTAGCATTGACTGCATATTTAGTTTTATGAAATTAATAAATATTCCCCTTACTTCCCTTGTTTTAGTCTTGACGGCTTGTACAAATAATAGCGCTATTAATGTTGATAACATTGAACTACCTACTAAGTTTGTTAGTCAAGGCAGTGTGCAAGTTGATGTTAAATGGTGGCATAGTTTTGAAGAAAACGAGCTAACAGACTTCATTGAGCAAGGTCTGCAAGATAATTTATCCCTAAAAGCTCGAGAGCTACGCTTAAAAAGTAGTGCAATAGATGCTGAAATGGCAGGAGCCAATCTTTACCCAGACCTCGATTTAAATACAAGTGGCACAATGCCTATTGACGATTTAGGCAATATAAAAAGTGCCTCTCTTGGTCTTTCTTCCAGTTGGGAGTTAGATCTATGGGGTCGTATTGCAGCGGGAGAAAATAGAGCCTATTGGGATCATCAAGGTCAGAAGGCATTGTTCAAGGCAAGGGCCAATTTAGTTGCAGGCAATATAACCACTGCTTGGCTTAGTTTAGTATCTGAGCAAGAAAAAAAATTGGTTTTAGCAAGTCAATTTAAACGCACACAAGATGCTTTAGTGGTTATTTCTCGTCGATTTTCGATGGGGAAAAATTCAGTAACCAATATTTGGCAACAACAGAAATTATTAAAGTCTATTGAAGTCCAACAGGCAAAAAACATTGCTGAAATATATATCCATCAACAATCCTTAGCATTATGGTTGGGTGTAACGACGGACAAGATAAAATATAGTGAGTCAAATACTTTACCTAACTTACCGATACTTCCTCAAATAGGTGTTCCTGCTGACGTATTAAGAAATCGTCCCGATATTGAGCAAGCCTTTGCCAAAATTAAAGCAGCCAATGAAAATTTAGCGGCGGCTATAAGCAACCGATATCCCCGCTTCACCTTAAGGGCTAATTATACTACGGCAAAAAGTTCGGTTAAGGATTTGTTTGATGATTGGTCGGGTAACTTAATTTCATCACTTGCTCTGCCGTTATTTGATGCTGGTACCAAAAAATCAGTGGTACAGCAACGTAAGTTACAATTAAAGGCGCTTATTTTTGACTATCAACAAGTGTGGTTAGACGCTATCGCTAGTGTTAATAAAGTATTGGTCACTGAAGATCAATTATTAACCGTGGCTAATAATTTAACGGCACAATTAGATTTAGCCGAGCGAACTGACAAGCTAACGACGATAAAATACCTAAATGGTAAAACTAATTACATCAATTTGTTAAAAGCACAGGAAAGTATTTTGTCCTTAGAAAGGCAGCTTATTGATGCTAATAAAAAATTAATTATAAACCGGGTTTTATTATACCGAGAGTTGAGTCAAAGTGATTTTTCTTCTCTCGAAGCTATGCCGACAACTAGTTTACAAAATGAAAGAAATATTCCAGGAAAACAATCTTAATGCGTAACTTATTCTATAAAAGTAAATTATTACCTTTGTTTATTATTATCTTAGGTGGGGTACTCGCTTATTTTATTTTCCATTCGGCAGAGCTGAAACCTAAGGGGTTCAATAAACCAAATAAAGGCAATCGTGTTCGCATTGTTGATACCCGTAAAATCGAAAAAGGTTCTGTAGTCCCCGTTTGGAATGCTACAGGTTTTGTTATTCCCGCAGAGTCAGTAAAAGTTTATTCCCGCGTTTCAGGTAATATTGCGGCTATTAATGCTGCGGCTATTCCAGGAGGGGAGATCAAAAAAGGTCAATGGTTAGCAAAACTTGAAACCATAGATTTCGACTTAGCTTTGAAGTCTCAGCAAGCCCAGCTTGAGCAAGCAAAAGCTCAATTTTCCCTTGAAAAAGTAGATCAGACCTTAGCTAAAGAGGAATTATTACTACTGAACAATGAAAGATTAAATATTGATGAATCCTTAGTCTTGCGTGAACCACAATTAACGGTAGCCAAATCTAAGGTAT
>Ga0209292_1002122_pt1 | contig 23183 bp, 17 predicted proteins | sample GOMGulsemesocosm_2_FD_184634 | JGI IMG/M metagenome (GOLD analysis project Ga0209292, IMG submission 184634) | Methane-oxidizing microbial communities from mesocosms in the Gulf of Mexico - GOM9C Gulf of Mexico (SPAdes) (version 2) | ecosystem: Environmental > Aquatic > Marine > Cold seeps... | reverse complement strand
GCATCCCTGCGGTAAATACTAAAAAATCATCCCTGATTTTTTCATTGGCCAATTTCTAATTTAAGGCGATAAAGAACGGGAGTTACCGCGCTTCATCGGCGGTATATGCCTTAACTGACTTGCATTAGACCGAAGTCCTGCTTCTTTATTACTTCAAACCTTAGCGATTAAGACGGAAAAGCAAACTGTGCGCCTTCACGAACACCGCTTGATGGCCAACGCTGGGTAATGGTTTTACGCTTGGTGTAAAAACGTACTGCATCTGGGCCGTAAGCGTGTAAATCACCAAACAATGAACGCTTCCAACCACCAAAACTGTGTGATGCTACAGGCACTGGTAGCGGTACATTAATACCAACCATGCCCACTTCAATGTTGTCAGAGAAGTAACGCGCGGCTTCGCCATCACGGGTAAAGATACAAGTACCGTTACCGTATTCGTGGTCGTTAATTAACTGCATCGCCTGCTCCATAGTATCAACACGAACCACTTGCAATACTGGACCAAAAATTTCTTCTTTGTAGCTAGTCATCTCAGGCGTAACGTTATCGATTAGCGTACCGCCAACGAAGAAGCCGTCGTTGTAACCTGCAACTTCTGGGTTACGACCGTCAACAACTATGGTTGCACCTTGCTCTTGCGCATGACTGATGTAACCAACCACTTTATCAAGATGTTGCTTAGTGATAACCGGACCAAAATCATTGCTGCTGTCGCTATAAGCACCAACTTTTAATGACGCCATCGCTTTAGTCATTTTTTCGACTAACGCATCAGCTGCAGCATCGCCAACGGCTACTGCTACTGACAGTGCCATACAACGCTCGCCTGATGAACCAAATGCAGCGCCCAATAGTTGGTTAACTGCGTTGTCCATATCGGCATCGGGCATAATAATCGCGTGGTTTTTAGCGCCACCTAGTGCCTGACAACGTTTGCCGTTTGCAGTTGCTGTTGAGTAAATATATTGTGCAATTGGCGTTGAACCAACAAAGCTAACGGCTTTAACGCGCTGATCGGTGAGCAACACATCAACTGCCACTTTGTCACCGTTAACAACATTCATTACGCCATCAGGTAATCCCGCTTCTTTTAATAATTGGGCAATAAATAAGGTTGAACTTGGATCGCGTTCAGACGGCTTTAAGATGAAACAGTTACCGCAAACAATCGCCATTGGGTACATCCATAACGGCACCATCGCAGGGAAGTTAAACGGCGTAATGCCCGCAACAACACCCAGTGGCTGGAACTCACTCCATGAATCAATGTTTGGTCCAACGTTTTTACTGTGCTCGCCCTTAAGTAACTCAGGTGCGCCACAAGCGTATTCAACATTTTCGATGCCACGTAGTAATTCACCAGCTGCATCGTGTGAAATTTTACCATGTTCTTGACCAATCAATTGACAAATTTTATCGCTGTTGGCTTCTAGCAATTCTTTAAACTTAAACATCACGCGCGCACGTTTTAACGGCGGCGTATTACGCCATGCAGGGTAAGCAGCTTGAGCGCAAGTTATTGCTTGCTCTACCGTTGCAACAGAGGCAATAGCAACCTGACGGTCAGACTGACCAGTCGCAGGGTTAAATACGTCTTGCGTGCGCTGGGCGTCGTTGCAAATTTCACCATTAATCAGGTGTCCAATAATGCTCATAATAAATTCCTAAATAGATAATATAATTGGTATAAAATGAATAGCTGGGGTTAGTGCACTTGCTGGCCTTAATCCCAAAGCCCTTGATAAATAGTGACCATTTGTTCAACCGATGGTACTCGTGGGTTATTACCCGGCGAACCCGAGGCAAGCGCCTGCTCAGCCATGGTTTGACACACTTCAAAAAATTGTTCGCGTTTAATGCCGAACTGTTCAGGAGTCGGCACCGCCAATTCCTCGTTCAATGCTCGCAGCTCAACTAGCAGTTTTTGGTTTGCCTCGCCGTCACTGTCTTGTGAAGTAGCAATACCCATTGCTCGCGCACAATCAGCATAACGTGCTGGCGCCGCTGGAATAGAAAACTCAGTCACACTTGGCAGTAACATCGCATTCGATAAGCCATGTGGCACATGGAAAAAGGCACCAATTGGTCGGCTCATGCCGTGTACTAAAGCCACCGAGGCATTCGAAAATGCGATGCCGGCTAAGGTTGAGCCTAGCATCATCGCTTCACGCGCTAGCTTGTTGCTGCCGTCATGGTAAGTGGTACGTAAGTTTGGCCCAATCAGCCCAATTGCTGCAATCGCCTGACTGTCGCTATATGGGTTAGCCTTTTTACTAACGTAGGCTTCCATCGCATGTGTCAACGCGTCGATGCCAGTATCAGCAGTGATCCGCGCTGGCAAACTCATGGTTAAGTTGTAATCAACTAAGGCAGCAACAGGCATAAAACCAAGGCCAACACATAACATTTTTTCATCACTGGTTTCATCAGTAATAATGGTAAAACGGGTCACTTCAGATCCGGTACCCGCGGTAGTCGGAATGGCAATCAATGGCAAACCTTGCTCATTAACCATGCGGGGAAAACGGTAATCTTGCATCACGCCGCCAAAACGCGCCAAAATTGAAATAGCTTTAGCGCTGTCAATTGGACTACCGCCTCCTAGGGCAATAATACAATCGTAATCACCGTCACGCGCAGCGGCAACACCGGCCCCAATTGAGGCAACAGTTGGCTCTGGCACGGTATCGTCAAATACATCACAAGCAATATCGTGTTGCGCTAACGCCTGTGCAATCGTGCCGGCATAACCCAATTGCACCATCATTTTGTCGGTTACAATCAGCGCACGCTGACAGTTGAGGCTGTTTAGCACATTAGGTATTTCAAGGCTTGCTCCGGCACCGACCTGCATGATCCGCGGAAGTACTATTTGCGTCGACATTGCTTTCTCCGTTCTTTTTATTGTGAGTGAGCGACTAACTTACCTATTATCTGATTTAGCTATTACCTGCCTAGCTTGGATTGCCCAACAACACCAAATCAACATAATGGAACTTTGCGTACCATATTAGAGAACATAATTGATGTCAACTTTATTTCATAATGGAACCCTGAGTTCCATATTATACTTTTAGCTAGCGAGTTCGATGGCTAAAAGCAGAACACCCTGAACATCATCGCTCTTTGCCATCCATGGCACCGCGATATACCGTTCGTCCTGAACATAAAAAGCCCCGCATTAAGCGAGGCCATTTTATTGATGTTGATGTAATAGTTAGTTAATTGTTACTAACGCTTGCTGGTAGTAACCTCGGGCTTTGTCCCACACCGCTTGATCGCCTGTGCCTTGCGCTAAAGTCAGTAAGTGCGGCAATAATTGAGCGGCAAAGTCTTCGCTGCTTTCTTTAGGTAATACGGTCGGTAAATGGTCAACCGCCTGAATATAAAGCCCAGCGACTTGCGACTCAATAATCGGTTGCGGCAACTTAGTAATGGCTTGATAGATTGGGATCGGGTTATCGGGATTATTCGGATCGCAGCTAACGTCGCTAATTAAGCTAATTTTTGGCGATTTCCCTAAGCTTTTTTTGGTGACAAACGGCAAGGTGCCCGGCGCCAAGTAAGCGCAGTTAACCATAATGTCAAAATCATTAATTGCGCTAAATGGCCCACCAGCCTGTGTTTCTGCCATGTCCCATAAGGTCACTTCTATGCCCAGTTCACGGAACAACTCAACCGCGCCTTTGCCACTGCGGCCATGCGCGCCGATCACTAAAGCGCGAGGTTGCTTAACCTCTGCGATCATTTGACTGCGCAACTGCTCAAGATAGGCTGCCTTATTGTCATAACTAACCTGAGCAGGAAAACACTGTGATGTTTTAGCGTGATGATAGTATCCCGCCACCGCCATTGCGCCGCCGACATAACCGGCCCAAAAACCAAAGGCGCAGACACGGCGGCCACTGTCGTCTTGTAAAAACTCTAAATCTAATATTTCACCGCCACCAGCTTTAAAGCGGTTCAAAATTTGCGCCGCTTCATCTTGGCCTTTAAATGCATGGGCAAAGTAAATATGACGATGCACCAACTCAAAGTCTTGTAACTCTAGTTCTTTTAAACCAACAATAATTGCCTGTTGCGGGGCCTTGGGCCAACTGCCAGATTCAACTAGCTGGCAACCTGCTAGTTGGTAGTCTTGATTGTCAAATAAACGGTTGTCGCAGCGCTCAACAATAACCTCGGCGCCGCCATCGATCAATGCTTTAGCGCCAACAGGTGTTAACGGCGTGCGACGTTCGCCACTTTTAACTTCAGCGCGTAGCCAAAAAATAGTGCTCATGTCTGATCCTTTATCTTATAAAATGATGAATTATGCTGCCCCATTGCTGACAACATGGGCTAAAAATTCTTGGGTACGATCCCATTGCGGCGACCCCAATACCTGCTGGGCAGGTCCCGTTTCGACAATGCAGCCTTCGGCCATGAATACCACCGTATCGGCGACCCGACGGGCAAAGCCTATTTCATGAGTAACACACACCATGGTCATGCCAGATCCAGCCAGATCGATCATGACATCGAGCACTTCTTTGATCATTTCAGGATCAAGCGCCGAAGTGGGCTCATCAAGCAACAGTATTTTCGGCTCCATCACCAACGCTCTAGCAATCGCGACCCGTTGTTTTTGGCCACCAGAGATTTGCCCCGGGAATTTTTCAGCCAGCTCAGCAACGCCAACACGCTCTAACAACACCATCGCCTTATCGTCGGCTTGCTGTTGCTCCATGCCCTTAATATGCATCAGCCCCAGCGTACAGTTTTGTAAAATGCTTAGGTGTGGGAACAAATGAAAATGCTGAAACACCATGCCGATATCTTGGCGAATAATCTGGCTTGCGACTTTTTTGTTAGCTAGGCTCTGGTCAAATATTTCGATTTGTCCTTGCTGATATTGCTCCAAGTGATTAATGCAGCGTACCAAGGTCGATTTTCCCGATCCTGATGGCCCACAAATCACCACAATTTCACCGCTTGCCACTGTCAAATCAATGTCTTTAAGGGCATGAAAATCATCAAACCACAGATTAATACCTTTAAGGGCAATAGCAGTAGCGTTATGCTCTTTGGTTAGTGACTCCATTGCAATTTCCTTTCTAAATACAGGCTGTATTGACTCATGCCATAACATAACACGAAGAATATTGAAGCAATTAAGACCAATGGCTCGGTATGTAAATCCAGCCATTTTTTATCAATTGCCATGTTTTTGGCCATCAGTAAAATATCAAACAAACCGATAATAGATACCAAAGTAGTGTCTTTTAAAGTACTGATAAATGAGGTAACAATGTTAGGGATCATTAAACGCAACGCCTGGGGCAACACAATAAATATCATGTTTTGCCAGTAATTCATGCCTAAAGACTTAGCTGCTTCGGTTTGGCCAACGGCAATCGCCTGCAGGCCGCCACGGACGTTCTCGGCCATATAAGCACCCGCGAATAAACTAATCGCAACCAGAACTTGACCCAATTTGTCGAGTTCGACCGAATTCGGTAAGAAAAATGGCAGCATGGTCACCGCCATAAATAACACAGTAATTAATGGTACCGAGCGCACCAGTTCAATGAAGGTGATTGCTAGATATTTAATAACTGGCAGCTCGGAACGCCGACCTAAGGCAAGCAAAATTCCAATCGGCAATGCCATCATAATGGCGACACTGGCGATCACTAAGGTCAAAAACAAGCCGCCCCAGCGCGTTGTTTCAACGGCTTCGAGGATTAACCATTGTTGGCCAAGACAAGCGCCAATGGTCAACGCCAACAACGGTAGCTTTAACCGTGTTAAAGCGCTGTGGCCCGGCGCTAACTCGCGACCAGTCACTAGCCATATCAAAGCCAGCACAATGATGGTCAAAATGGCACAGGCGATGCCAAACCACAGCTGAGTTAACAGGCCATGTTCGCCGCCTAACAGCAAGTAGCTGGCTAAACCCGGAAACGCCAACCACAGGCTCAAAAACACCATCACTTTATGGGGAAAACGATTAATGAAGATTGGGCTGGCCCATAATACCAATGCGACAAACACCAGATTAATTCGCCATATTTCAGGACTAGGATAACGGCCATAAATAATATTATTAAACCAATGAATAACCCCTGCCCAACAGGCACCGTCTGGACTAACTGAATAACATTCTTTGCGATCGGCTGCTGACCAAACCGCTTTAACCAAAGCCCAATCAACCAACGGACTCATCAACAAATAGAACAAAAACAGCGTTGTTACTGTTAATGCCGATGACAAAACCGTTGAAAAATATTGCTGGCGCAAATGTGCCAACCACGAATTCGAAGCGCCCGGCGCAGGCCTTGCTGGAATAGGTACGAATGTCTTGAGCTTATTGTGATCCGATTGTTGTGTCATCGTTAGCGCTCCTGAATCTGCATGCGTTTATTGACCTGATTCATCACCCCAGAAATCAACAAACTTGTGACAACATAAAAGGCCATTACCATCAACACCACCTCAATAGCGCGGCCAGTTTGATTGAGTGAAGTCTGCATGAATAACGAGACCAATTCCGGAAAACCAATCGCCACCGCCAATGACGACTCTTTGACTATGGTCAGCCACGAATTAATCAAGGGTGGAATAATCGAACGGGCACTTTGTGGAATAAGCACCAATTTTAAGGTTTGCCACTGGGTAAAACCTATTGCTTGCGCCGCATTTTTTTGGCCCTGATCAACCGACAAAATACCGGCTCGAACCATTTCGGCAATAGTCACCGAGCGATAGACACTCATCGCGATTAACGCAGCACAAAATGCCGCAGGCAAGAACATTCCGCCCTCAATATTAAAACGGCCCTTTTCGGGGTTCACCCACTCAAAGTTGCCACTAAAAATTAAAAACACCACGTACAACATCAGGCCATAACCTAGCCATTTCAGCCCCGTTGTTGCTAACATCGCCAATGACTTGGTGGCTTGTTGCTGGGGTGATTTTGTCGATTTTAAGCCCCTTGGCAATAACCAATACACTACCCACACCACCACCGTCGCCAATAACACCATCAGCAGCGGTGAATCAGTTAACAGTTCAGGGGTATAGAAACCACGATTATTAAGAAAGAAAGCCTCACCAATGGCAAAGCTGTGTTTAGGTTTTGGTAACTCAAGAAAAATCACCACAAACCAAAAAATTATTTGAATCAACAGCGGAATATTACGGAAAATTTCAACGTAAGCACGGGCAAGAATCGCCACTAAAGGATGTTTAGAAAGCCGAACCACCCCCATCAAAAATCCCAGCACGGTCGCAAAGACAATAATCAATAAAGATAAAACAAGGGTATTAGTAATGCCAACCAAATAGACCCGCCAGTAATTCATGTCGGGCCGATAATCAATTAGCGTCCAGCCAATATCAAAGCTGGCGGTACTGCTCAAAAAATCAAAACCAAACGGCAAGCCCATTAATCGCAGGTTTTCAATTATATTACTGCCAAGGTAATACACCAGCAGCAGTACAATAATAATGGTGGCGCATTGATAAAACCAAGCACGTAAAACTGGGTTGTGCCATGACCAGCTTGTATCGGTTTTTTGCGGGGAGGTACTTTTCATTACTTATATCCGTTTTCAATGGTCGTGCACTGATTAAGGCGGTAATTCAGGTGTTTCGGGAGGGAATTCAAGCAATAGAAATGCAGCTGTATTACCACTAACTAGTCGTAATACAGCCAATTAACTTATTAGCGGAAAGACTTTGAGTACATCATGCCACCATCAGTCCATAAGGCATTTAGGGTGCCTTTACGGTCTAACTTTAATGCTGAATTAGGACCAAGATTGCGCTCAAATGCTTCGCCATAATTGCCTACTTGCTTAATGATGTTATAAGCCCAGTTTGGATCAAGCTTAAGCCCTTTGTATAAATCACCTTCAACGCTAAGAAAACGCTTAACCACAGGATTTTTACTGGTCTTTTTCATCTCATCAATATTTTGCGAGGTAATGCCCAGCTCTTCGGCTTGCACCATGGCGGCGAAAGACCATTTAACAACGTTAGCCCATTCGCTATCATTTTGACGAACTGCCATCGACAAGGCTTCTTTTGAGATAACTTCAGGTAAAATAATATAGTTTTCTGGTTTGTTCGATGCTGAACGTACCGCGGCCAAACCCGAAACATCATTGGTCATCACATCACAGCTGCCCTTGAAAAAGGCAGTGTTGCGCACACCAGAATCATCAAAGACCACAGGCTTAAGCTTAAGATCATGCAGGCGATTAAAGTCGGTCAAATTCAATTCAGAAGAGGTACCCGTTAAAACACAGACTGTGGCACCTTTAAGATCGTAAACACTTGATACATCAAGATCCTTAGCGACCATAAAACCTTGGCCATCATAAAAATAGGTATCTAAAAAGTCGACGCCCTGCGCTGAATCTCGCGATAATGTCCATGTCATGCCTTTTGACATAATGTCTGTTGAACCGCTTTTTAATGAGGTAAAGCTTTGGGCCCACTGCACTGGGGTAAACTTAGCTTTTTTGGCATCACCCAACACAGCAGCAGCGACTGCACGACACATATCAATGTCCATGCCGCTCCATTCATTGTCTTCTCCAATGGTATAAAAACCCGGAAAGGCGTTGCCGATAGTGCATTTAACTTCGCCACGCTCTTTAACGACATCGAGCGTTGAAGCAGCAGCTCCTTGGCTAATCGTAACTGAAAGCGCAGAAATGGTAAGTGCTATCGCTGTCGCAGTAAACTTTTTGTTGATTGTCATAATTCATCCTAAATTTAAAAACAATTTGGCTGCCAAAAAATTACGATGAAACGTTCGTTTGCCACTTAAACCCATAATCAATGGTCACGGGTATAAACGGGCAAATATGCAGTGAACATAACCCGACTCTAGAATCATAAAAAGAACAGGCAATAATCGCAGATGAGGCGCCAATGTCGCGTTAGTGTGTGTGTTTGTTTTTGTGTTTATTATTTTTGTTAAATATTTAAAACATAAGAACAATAAACGCCTTTACGACTATTGTCTATAGTACAAAAATTATTCTTTGTTAGACCTTAGTATTTGACTCAACAGGATTTATTAGCCAGCACAAAAATTACATGCTTTAAGCCGATTGCTTGAAGTAAGCGTTTTTCAATGGTGAGATATTCAGAAGAAATACGACAAGATAGCAAACCAAAGCACCGTAATTTAATGGTACTTTGGCCTATACCCAAGCCACTTGAGAATGCAGGTTTCAGAGCTTCTCAGGTGAGTTAGCACAAGGCACATCATTTTAGGAATGCTTATTGCCTTTCAAACTGATGTAACGTAGTGATTACTTACCTGAGTAGTTCCCTACGGGCGGGTTTTAAATGGCCAACTACTGCGTTATTGATTTTGATAAGGGAACGACCATTACCCTCAATCAATGCCTTGCATTTGACCATTTAAACTCCCGCTGAAATCCTGCAATTCCAAGTAGCTTGGGTATGACAGGCAGCTAGCCTAAATTGGCGGCTTGTTGATAAGCACCGCGCTGTTGCATGCGCTCAAGATAAGACGCAGTATTTGGTCGGTCCGTTAACAAACCAATATTGGCAGCAATTTCGAGCATAATGGTCATCATAATATCGGCGGCGCTAAAATCCGCACCAGCAAAATACGACTGCTGACTTAAATGCGCTTCAATGTAAGCAAAATCTAATGCGATTTCTTTACCAATATAAGCGTCCATCGCTTGGTTATTGTCACGGGTTTCCATGTTCATAAACAAACGAGTTAATACCGGTAAACCTAGCGAGCCTTCGGCAAAGTGCGACCATTCAAGATATTGATAATAATCTCGATGGGTTGAAGCGGGTCGTAACTGATTGTCCGGTGCCTGATTTAAAATATATTCAAGCACCGCGCCAGACTCAGCCAAGGTAATATCGCCATCGACAATTACCGGCGCTTTAGCTAACGGGTGAATCAACTTTAAACTATCAGGTGCCAGCTGAGTAATAGGATCGCGCTGATGTCTCACTAATTCGTAGGGCATCTTAAGTTCTTCGAGCAACCACAGTACCCGCTTTGAACGGGATTTGTTTAAATGGTGGACCGTTATCATATCTTTTCCTTAGACCAAGTTATCAGGACCGACTCGTACCACTAATTTGCCGAAGTTCTTGCCTTCTAGTAAACCGATAAAGGCTTGAGGTGCGTTTTCAAGTCCGTCGATCAAGTGCTCTTTGTATTGAATTTCGCCTGCCATTAACCACTGAGTCATTTGCTGAGCAAATTCTTGATAACGATGGCCATAATCATCAAACACAATAAAGCCCTGCATTTTAATCCGCTTAACTAATAATGTGCCCATCAATAGTGACATTCGGTCGGGACCATCTGGCAGTTTTGTCGCATTGTATTGCGAAATCAAGCCACACAACGGCACTCTGGCGCTGCTATTAAGTAGTGGTAATACCGCGTCAAACACCTTACCGCCGACATTTTCAAAGTAGACATCAATGCCACCATCACAAACTGCTGCTAATTGCTCGGCTAAATCATCAGACTTATGATCAAGACAATGATCAAAACCTAAGGTATCGACAGCGTATTGGCATTTTTGCTCGGTGCCTGCAATGCCAATCACCTTACAATCTTTGAGCTTGGCAATTTGACCAACCAAGCTGCCAACAGCGCCAGTAGCCGCTGCAACCACTACTGTTTCGCCCGCTTTCGGCTGACCGATATCGAGCAAACCCATGTAGGCAGTTAAACCCGGCATACCCATTATGCCAAGGGCATAAGACGGATTTGGCATATCACCAAGTTTGAGTAATTCACTGCCATCACATAGGCTATAGTCCTGCCATCCGGCAAAAGAAACCACCCACTCACCGACTTTAAACTTGTCATTAAGCGACTCTTCTACCCGACAAACACAGCCACCAACCATTTCTTGGCCGACCACGACCGGATCTGCATACGATTTTGCGTCGCTCATCCGGCCCCGCATATAAGGATCTAGTGACAAGAAGACGGTACGCAATAAAACTTCACCTTGCTTCGGGCTAGGTTTGTCAGTGGTTTGCAGCGCGAAGTTATCAGCGATTGGCGCGCCAACTGGACGTGAGGCCAAAACGATTTGACGGTTTGTTCCAATAGATTGAGTCATGCTTATTCCTTGTACTTGATTGCGAAAACTATTCTGAATAACTATTCTGAATAACTATTCTGAATAACTATGCTGAAACGTTAAGGTGCGACAATAATTTATTGGCGGCTAATGCTGAACTGGCAGGGTTTTGACCCGAAATAAATAAACCATCTTGCACTGCAAAGGCCGACCAATCTTCTGCTTTTTGGTACTCACCACCACGATTTATTAACTCGTCTTCCAGTAAAAATGGCACGATGTCGGTAAGGCCAACTGCCGCTTCTTCACTGTTAGAGAATCCGGTAACGGCTTTGCCTTTAAGCGCAAAATCACCATTGCTTTGTTTAACATTTAATAATGCTGCCGTCGAATGGCACACAGTTGCAACAGCTTTGTCTTGCGCGATAAAATCTTGGATTAACGCAATTGAATTGCTGTTGTCGGTTAGATCCCACAATGGACCATGACCACCAGGGTAAAAAATAGCGTCAAAATCGCTGGCGTTAATGGTTGATAAAACCGCCGTTGTTGCCACTAACTCTTGCGCCTTAGCATCGTTATTAAAACGTTCGGTTGCTGGCGTTTGAAAGTCGGCTAATTCACTGGTTGGATCGATAGGAGCCACGCCACCTTTTGGTGATGCTAGGGTAATTTCGACCCCAGCATCTAAAAATGCATAATAAGGTGCTGCAAATTCTTCGACCCAAAAACCGGTTTTTGTGCCACTGTCGCCCATTTGATCATGTGACGTTAATACCATTACTATTTTCTTATTCGGATTGTTGCTCATATTCGTATCAGTGCCTAATTTGTTGTTGATGGCGTTACTATAGGCTTATCTAATCAAACCGACAATGCAGATAAAATGAACTTCATTGTTCAATTTATTGATACAATAATAGCAATAACAACATTGTTAATATTAAGGGCCGTGATGGATATTTCGTTTGAACAGTTAAAAAGCATGGTGGTTTTTGCTCAAATCGTCGAGCAAGGCAGCTTAAGCGCGGCGGCTAAGCACATTGGTTTGTCACGGGCGGTGGTCAGTTATCACCTTAAAAAGCTTGAAGCGGCGCTTGACGTTAAACTGCTTAATCGTTCGACCCGTTCGCTGAGTCTGACCGAGGCCGGCGATCAATATTATCAACGCTGCCGCATTATCGCTCAACAGGCTAATGCGGCGAATCAACAAATCGAAAACTATAAAAACGAACCCGCCGGTTTACTTAAAATAACCTGCCCGGTTAATGTCGGCTTGCAAACCATTGTGCCCGCACTTAATGAGTTTCGAAAGCTTTATCCCAAGATTGAACTCGATGTGATGTTAACCGACGAAGTGGTTAACATCATCAAGGAAGGCATTGATCTGGCTATTCGCGGTGCACCATTGCCCGATTCAGGCTTGCAAGCGAGTAAACTCGCAACCTTGCCGACTTGTTTATGTGGCTCACCTGAGTATTTTAACCAGCATGGCAGACCCACTAAGCCAGCCGATTTGAGCCAGCATAATTGGGTGATCTATAAATTAACCTCGGGGGTACTTGATTTAACCAAGGGTAACCGATCTTTTAGCATCGCTATTGCTGGTGACATTAGTACCAACAATGCGGCAGCGCGTACCGCGTTTGTGGAAGGGGGGCATGGCCTAGGTCGTATTCCAACGTACGACGCATGGCCAAAGATTCAAGCGGGCACCTTAGAAAGAGTACTTGAGGATTATCGATTTAAAGACATTAATGTGTATGGCGTATATCCACCGGGCACCGCAAACACAAAAAAGCTGCGATTATTGATTAATTATTTGCAAGATTTTTTCAGTACAAAAATGAATATCAATAATCGCTAAGCCCTAGCTTTAAGCTCAATAATATTAAACCGCTTTGTGTTCAGTTGTATTTTTAATGCCAAACAACAAGGCGTAAAGTACAGGTACCACGCCAAGGGTTAACAAGGTTGAAAATAGCAAACCACCAATAATCGACAACGCCATTGGCTCCCACATTTCACCACCACCAAGGTACAAAGGAATTAAGCCCAGCACCGTCGTAGCTGTGGTTAATAAGATTGGTCGCAAGCGCTTTTTGCATGCGGTCACTATGGCCATAGCCGGTGCCTCTTGCGCCAATTCCAGTTCAATTCCGATCCGCTCTAATAATACTATCGCATTGTTTATTACTATGCCCGCCAACGAAATAATGCCAAGCAAGGTCATAAAACCAATGAACGATTGCCCTGCTAATAACCCGACCGTAACGCCAATAATGCCCAGCGGTATAGTAGCCATTACAATGATTGATTTACGAATAGAGTTAAACTGCGCGACCAATAACAACACAATAATAAAGACCGCGATCGGTAATTTATCGGCAATCGACTGATTGGCCTTGCCTGACGACTCGGCTTCGCCACCTAATTCATAACGGTAGCCAAAGGGCCAATTTTGCTGTTGTTGCTCAAGCCAAGGGGTAAGTTTGACAAAGGCCTCACTTGCAGTGATAGTGCTGTCTATTTGCGCCCCGATGGTCACTGTTTTTAAGCGGTCACGGCGTAAAATGGTAGCAGGCTCCCACACCACTTCAATGTCAGCGACTTGCTTCAGTGATACAGAGTTGCCAGATGCCTGAGAGTAAACAGCCAGCACTTCTAATTTGCCGATATCTTGACGATCGGCGGCACTTGAACGCATCACTAATGGAATAACATTATCACCCTCGCGGTATTGCGTTAACTCAAGTCCGGTTAAGCCGGTTTGCAATGAAATAGCAATGTCTTTTGACGATACACCAGCGCGACGAGCGCGAGTTTGATTTATCTTAACCTGCAATTTCTTGATTGGTAAACCCCAGTTATCATTAATGGATTTTAAACCATTAATTGTCGCCATTTGCTGCTTAATTTTGTCGACAATAACAAAAAGTTCTTGGGCGTTATTACCACTTAAACGCACCTCAACTGGGTTGGGAATTGGCGCACCATTTTCAATTTTTCGGGCTTTAACCAACAAGTCAGAGAAGGTATTAAAAGCATAACTTTCAATCTGTTCGATTAAGTTGTTAATCACTTTATCGGAGGTAACATTAATCACCATTAATGCATAGTGGGCACTGGCTGGTTTTGGGCTGTGGGTTAATAAGAATCTTGGCCCGCCGGAACCGACATATGTTACCCAACTTGTAATTCCCTTTTCGCGTTCTTCATTAACCAATAACTCATCACGAAGATAGGCTTCAACCTGCTTGGCAATTTTCTCGGTTGCTTCGATACGCGTACCAACAGGCAGCTCTAAATCAAGTTTAAAGTATGCGCGATCTGACGGCGGAAAAAACAATTTGGGGACATATTTAAGCCCCATCACCGCAACTGAAAACACTACAACTGTTGCGATTAACGTGGTCCAGCGAAACTTTAATAAGCTCGATAAAACTAAATGATAACCGCTATAAAATTTACTGGTAAAACGCTGCTGTTGTAATTTAGGTTTCATGAAGTAAACGCACAACATCGGCACTATGGTCATCGACAATAACCATGAACATAACAGCGTTATGGTTACTACTTTAAATAACGACGCGGTATATTCACCCGTGGTCGATTCAGCCAAAAATATCGGTAAAAATGCCGCAGCTGTGGTTAACGACGAAGTTAATAATGGAACTTTTAACTCGTTAGCCGAATCAACAGCCGCCTCAATCGGCGGTTTACCCTCGCCCATTTGCACCATAATGCTTTCGGACATTACGATGCCATTATCAACCAACATGCCTAGCGCAATGATTAACGCGGCCAACGAGATTTGATCAATACTGATATTAAAAAATGACATGATCAAAATGCCAAAAATCATGCTTGCAGGGATTAAGCTGGCCACGATAAGTCCAGTACGCAAACCCAAGCTTAGCAACATCACCAATGTCACTATCGCAACCGCTTGCACTAGATTGCTAACAAAATCATCAACCTTTTTTTCAACTTCTTGCGGTAAAAAAGAAATCAGCGAAAAATCGACGCCAATAGGGTATACCGCGGTTAACTGCTCAAGTGTGGCCTTCACCTGTTGGCCCAATAAAATATTATTACCGCCTAAACGCATTGAAATTGCAATGCTCAAAGCGTGCTCGCCATTAAGGTTAACGATGTTAGTCGCCGGATCAACATAATCACGATATACCTTGGCAATATCGCTTAAATGTAAGACCTGATCACTGCCCGGAATTTGAATAACAGTTTTTCGAATTTCATCAACAGATTCGAAATTACCGGTAGGTTCAAGGCCAATTTTTTCATCTGAAATATTAATTGAACCACCAGGAATAACAATGTTACGACTGCTTAATTGATCCCGTAATTGCGACGGCGACAAGTTTAACTCTGCCAGTCGTGCATTATTGTATTCAATAAAAATTCGCTCCTCCTGAATCCCAAAAATGTCGACCTTGGCCGCTTCACTCAGGCGCAATAAATCATCTTTGGCCTGCTCGGCAACGTCTTTCATTTCTTGATATGAAAAACCTTCTGCCGTCAGCCCAATGACAATGCCAAAGACATCACCAAAATCATCATTAACAATCGACGGCTGGGCATCGCTGGGTAATTGATTTTGTACCGCATCAACTTTTCGGCGCAGGTTGTCCCAAATCGGCCGCATATCTTTGTAACTTTCTTTAACGTTAGCGCTAACGATAGAGACACCGGTTCGTGATTCGCTGGCCACAAAGTCTAGCTCAGGAATTTCCTGAATGGTTTTCTCTAAACGATCGGTAACTAGCTGTTCAACCCGTTCAGGGCTAGCCCCGGGGAAATAGGTAATCACTTGCGCGGTGCGGATAATGAAACCCGGATCGTAATCTTTAGGCATTTCTTTATAAGCTGAGATACCAAAAAAAATCATCACCAACAGCAACATAAGCGAGGTGCGATTATTTGTAATCGCCAAACGTGTGATATTCACATCGAACTCCTAATTCGGTTGCTTCTAAAACTTAACGGCCATGCCGTCAGTTACTTTGCTCATGCCCGCTGTTAGCACAACATCATCTTGCTTAATGCCAGATACTATTTCGATGCCCAGCGGCGTTATGTTGCCAATAGTCACTGCGCGGCGTTTAATTTCGCCAACACCGTCCGCCGTTCTCACAACGCTAAAAATATAATGACCACGGCTGTCTTTTAATACTGTTTTAGCCGGTAAATAGAACTGAGGTTTTATGTTAGCTTGTGACGAGCTCCGCTGCCCCTTAACGACGGCGGTCATGCCGGGTAAAACATTATGAGTTTTAGGCGCTGCCATTTCTAAAGTCACTTGATAAGTTTTAGTGATCTCATCAGCCTGAGTGGCAACTTCCTTAAATTCAACAGGAAACTCAACTCCGTCAATGCCAGCAAAGGTTGCAACAAATTTTGGTGGTTCATCCATCCGCTGCACTTGAATCATCAAGGTTTCTGGCACATCAATTTTTAGTACGATATTACTTAAATCATGTAACGCCACTACTGCAGATTTCGCCTGAATTTCTTGAAAATTCTCAGTGTACTTTTGGGCAATGATACCGTCGAATGATGCTTTAAGTTCAGTATATTCAAGGTTATTCTTTGCCGTTGCCAATTTGGCTTTGGCCGAATTAAATTGCGCTTTTAATTGATCAAAATCGACCTGAGAAATCATCTTTGAACGAATTAGCTTTTTAGCACGGGTATAATCAGCCGCCGCTTTTTGATATGACGACTGCACGTCTTGCAACTGTACTTTAAAATCGCGACCGCTGAGCTTGGCTATAACCTGTCCCTTTACAACCTTCTCACCTTGATTGACATTAAACTCAATTAATTCACCGGCCACTTTAAAGGATAAGTCCGCTTTACGTGCGGCATCAACCACAGCAGTAAACTCATAAGTACGACTCAAATCTGGAACCGATACTGTCATGGTTCGAACTGGTCGCAATGGTTTTTTGGTTTGATCGAGTTCGGGCTGACCACAGCCACTTAACACACTTGCGACAACGGCTAACAATATAATATTTCGGTTGATAAAATTACGCTTAAACATTGGACACTCCAATCGGTTTTGTTTCAAACCAGTTGTTAACTTGTTAGATCGAGCGCTGTTTGCGCACGATCCACTTGATCTTGATTGGCCTGACTTTCACGGGCCTTGGCTAAAGCCTCTACAAATTGTTCAACCCAAACATCGAGCACTTGAGTCACGGCGTCGACATTGCCAGCACTTTGCTGGCTAACGGTTACATCGAGCTTTTTGCTCGCGGTCATCGCAAACGCGCGATTAGGGGTAGTTCCGATTAAAAACTCAGCCTCAATCGAGACCTCAGATAATAAATCTCGTTGCGCAGTCGCCATCAAATATGCGGCGTTGCCAGAATTAATCACAATGCGAAACGGCGTAACATCTAATACTGACCAACCGGGTTTAGTTAGTTTTACCCCCGAAAAAGCCCCACGAATGGTTAATGTATTTTCACTGGCTTGCGTCACCATTTGATAATCTGGCGCTAATGCTTGTGCTAACTCGCGATGAAAGTATGAATGCAACTCAAGCAACTGCTCACGATTGATGCTAGTTATTTGACTTTGTTTAATCCATACCTCAAAAGGTTCTAGCTTTATTTCTGTAACAGCGGCCAAGCTTGACAGGTCAAAGCCTGGCGCTTGATAAATGCTGGTATTGTCATATTGAGTCGATGGTTGTAATTGTGAATAATCACCGAGAAAGCCCGATTTCACTTGAGGTATTGTATTACTGCAACCGGCTAAAAACAGGCATAACATAAGCAACAAACCATTTTTTTTACTGGTGACAACTTTCATTTTATTGTCCATTTTTCTAAAACCCTGAAATCTTGAGATATTATATACCAAAATAACATTAACGATGATTTTATAATCAGCATAATGCCTTAATAATTTAGCTCGCTATTTTAATCGCCACCAGCACTGCTTACGCTACATTTTACGCCAATAAATGTGCACTAGGTGTCAGCAATAGGGTAGGATCGTGTTTATAGATTGCTGCCACGTAAAGTTAATAATGAGCCAAACAACAATTTCAACTGTCCTTGGGCTAATTTCGCAGGCGCTGTCGGTTTACGACATTGAAGCTGCCCCTCTGTTTAAGCAAGCGGGCATTAATATTACTGCCCCCTCAAGCAAAGAACATCAGGTACCAATGACCCAAGTGGCTAAGTTATGGCAGCTGGCTGTCGACGCCACCCAAAATAACGAATTGGGCTTAGTGGCCGCTTCATTATTTCAGCCAACGTATTTAAAGGGAATTGGGCTAGCGTGGATGGCTAGTGCTAATCTGGAACAAGGCCTGCGTCGTTTTGTCGAGCAAAGCCAATTGATTAATTCAGCGATGCAGGTCAAGCTGATTGAACAAGGCGATGAGCTGTTAATTCAATATCATTCAAAACTAGCGCCAGCGCAACGCGTTAAGGGCCATCCGTGTGGTATTCAGCTCGGCATTGGTTTTTTTCTTGGGATGTTTCGCATCGCTGCGGCAAAAAAGATTCCGGCAACAGGTGTTTATTTTAGCTTTGCGATTGCAGGTGACAAAAAAGCTTACCAAGATTTTTTCCAGTGCCCGATCCACGACAACCAAGCCATTAATGGCATTTCGTTTTCAAAATCATTGCTCAATGAACAACTGCCAAGCCATGATCCTGAGTTGGCTCAGATTAACGAAATGGCGGTCAATAAACACCTTGCCGCGATGAAAAATGGTGAAACCAGTACCAAGGTAACCAAGATAATTACCGAGCTATTACCAACAGGCTGTGCCAATGAAGAAACGGTCGCCTTTAAGCTGCATTTGAGCAAACGCACGCTGCAACGTAAGTTACACGCAGAAGACCAATCTTTTGTGCAATTACTAAGCTCGATCCGCTTGTTATTGGCTAAGCAACAACTAGAAATGAGCAGCTGTTCAATTACTGAAATAACCTATCAGCTAGGTTACAACTCTCCTAGTGCGTTCGCCCGCGCCTTTAAAAAACACACAAACTTGTCGCCGTTGCAATACCGAGCGAGCCATCGCGTCTAAGTTATCGCTAGTAGTGCACTTGCATGTTCAATTAAGGTAATTGAACATGCAATAGTTTGAACAACCTACAGAGCAAAGCGACCGAATAGCGCTGCTAATCCATTTTCATCGACTTAAGTAATACTGGGCTGTCATAGTCTAAAACCACCGATTTAGTGTTCAGCCATAATCTTCGGCGTACGACTACAATCGTTAGCGCTATAGTGATTATGCTCAGCTCAATAACATTTGAGCCGACATAACTGAACGCGGGCTCCATGATAAATTTAAACTGATTAAGCAAACTGCCTTGCGTTAACTTAATCAGTTCAAAGCTGGCATTGAGTTTTTCGGCCCCTAATAACAGGGCTGAAAACACCAGCGTTGCGGTCAGTTTTAAATACCATTTAATCGGCCGAGCAAAACACCAGCACAGCAGATAAAAGCCAGTAAACACCGTGCCACCAGCTATTAGCTGACCGACATCGTAACGGGTATTAAACATTTGTGGCATGGTCGTTAGCGCTAAAATAAGCACATAAGGAATGGTTAACGCGATAAACAATGTGATTGAGTAATTTTTAAATTTACCAATCCGTTTCCAATATAATTTATTAACCGCCCAAGAAATCAGTGCAGCATAGGCTAATGCAAAGCCATAATTGGCCCAATGCGGCAATCCAAATAAACCATAGTAGCCAGTAAAAAAATCATCGACCAGCGACTGATAAATACCCAGATTAAAACGCGCTCTAACGTCATCAGCAAAACTAGGCATTAATAAGGCGGCCAACAACATAACGCCGATCAGTAAGTAGCTATTTTTACACAGCCCTTTAATCATGTGTCCCAGCATGCCTTGGGTGCTCGCCTTTTTTAATTGCTGCACCAGCACCAAATAATTATCAACGACTGCCTGAGCGATGTCTTTTGAAACCCAATTTTGTTCCACCAAATCCACTTTTTCATCAGTTTTATGGCTTTCAAGAATACTTTTTATTACGGGCACCCCGAGTACTGTTTTGTCTGTTTGTTGATTGCCGCCACCTAATTGCTGACCAAGGCTCCAAACGGCAGGGTCATATATTCCGCCTGCGTCGTGTACCAAATGATTGCTGCCAGCAAAACATAATCGAGTATCACCGCTGTCGACCGTTGCTTTAAACTGTAATGTCGGCAGCGTGGCAGCCATTGCATACACAAAGGTACAGCCGTCAAAACCACCCTGAACATCAACTTCTTCGATATTTGTTAGGCTCGAAATAATATGCAAGCCGCGCTTATTTATAAAGCTTTCGGCCCAGTCATGGCGATCGTTATTTTCAAAACTCCAACGGGTACGTCGCTTGGCTTCGCCATCAATCGTAAAACTATAATAAAGGTACCCACCACCACTACAGACATTACAACGGACATCGCCACTACCATGACAGCTACTGCAGGTGTTTGAACCACTGCCATAACAAGTTGGGCAGCCCTTGGTGGAGTAGATAGTTCGCTGTGCATGACTATCGTAATGCTGCGTATCAACCCGCCCCGATCCACTGCAATAACTGCAACGGGTTTTGCCATGGCCATTACAACCGCCACATGTTTTTTCACCGCGACCATGGCAGCTATAGCAAGGATCAGATCCGGTATAACGATGAGGCGCACTGGCCAAATCTGTATTACCCATCGTAAAATTGGTCGCGACATTAGACGATAAATTACCGAGCAACCGATCGTTAAACAACGAGTGCTGACCACTGATATATTTTTTAGCATCGCTGTGCGCTTGTTCTTTGGCGCCTTGCATGTTGCCACAATTAATAACACCAGCACCAGACGGACAATAAGCCCCGTGATCATGGCCTGATACGCCAATTTCAATTGACCAACCAAAGGTATATTTTAGTGGCGAGTTTTTTTGATCTTGCTCGCTTAATACCACTGGTACTGCTAACCCGGTAATTTCCTCGCCTTGTTTTCGCACAAAAGCTTGAAATTTATCTAATGTCGTCAATTTTAATTCCCTATCCACTGCTAATATTATTACTTATTCAATAACACAAAAATCATTTACAAATTAATCGCGAAACTGCTTTGGCGTTCTTTTAAATAAATCCATTTTCTGACTGATTGATAACCCGATTTTACAACCTTAATATCATAGGCACCTTTGGGCAGCATCATGCCTGGGCTATATTTTGGTTTGATATTCATAATAAATACCTTAGCGCCCTTAACATTGGTGGTAATGGTTAATGGCAACGTATTGGCAGATGACTTACCGAGAGATTTCGCTGCTAACTCACTCGTTTCATGTTCAGCAAAAAAACGCTGGTCAAACTGATTTAGCGGCTCGCTAATGGCGTTAAATGCGGTCGTTATTCCCAATAAGTTGTCAATCGCAAGTCCGGTCGGTTGCACTAGTGGCTGGGTCGTTAATAACCACTTAAGCGAGAAAGACACTAACGCCGAGTCATTTTTATCCATTTGCACCAAGAAATAATTAACCGCAGATCCAGACTGAGTAAATTTATTACCACCAACAAGTAAAGGCAAAGCAACAATAGCTGTGATTAAAGCACCTGAAACTAAGACGCTAATATAGCCTTTGGTTTTAACTGGCGTAACCTCTTGAGTCGCTCGCTTAGCCTTAACCAGTTCAACCGCTTTTATCGGCAGTTTTAATAATGTAAGCAGTACCAGCATTAAGGATATCGACATCGAAATCGGCGGAATAATAATGCCGCGTAACGCCGCCTTGCCTGTCGATTCGAGCGCCCCGCCGTCTTCAAATTCAACTATTTGCGCGTTCATCACCTTAAGATATTCATTGGTTTTACGTTTAATATTTACGTCAATAACCCGCTGCTTAAACTGGCGGTTGTTCCAATCAGCCAGCATAGGTTTAACGTATAGCTCGGCCATTTGTTTTGCTAGACGCGCTTGAATTTCTGGGTGTAATTGAAATTTACGCCACGATAAATTTGGCCCAATTTTACTGCCACGCGCTTGCATGCCACTGCGCCATTTTGCCTTAGCTTGAGCCGTTACTTTAGTTAGTACTGCGCGGTTAAAGGTGGCTCGTTGGGCTAAAGTCCAGCTGCTTGGTAATTTAAGCCCCTTGGCGTTTAAGCTTTTTCTTACTTTTTTAGCCGTGACTTTATGATGGCGAAACTGATGAATCGAGCTAATGCCCAGCGGATAGCCGCCTGAACTTTTAACAAAGCTGCCTGCCATTTTAACCATGAGAATCGCTTTATAATGCTTAACGTCATTAGTGAAAATCATTCGGTGATCTTTAAAGCCGCCATCGCCACCCATTACGGCGCTGGCCGCCTGTAAAACCGTCGATAAGCCACCGGTTAAGACACCTGTTAGCAATGAGTTGCCAATGTTGCTGGCGGTGCTAATTTCTTCGCGCTTTAACCAATCGTCTGCCGGAATATAACCAATGCCATATTTCTTAATTTCTTTGTCATAGCCCTTTTGCAGTCGTTGATAACAACGATTTTTACTGCTTTTACTGCTATAAGTTGCACATTTTTGACGCCGTTTAAAATAATCAAACACCTTGGGGGCTATTTTTTGCGCCCGCGCTTCAACCCGTGCTTCATAGGCCGTTAGCCCTTTTTTATATTTGGCCCAGCCCTGCTTAATCTCATTTTGAGTGTCGAGCCAATATTGATCAGAGCGGCGCGACGAACCACCAATCGCATCGTTATATTGATTAGACTTAGTCGCATAGGTCGTATAATGGCCTTTAAGGGTTTGGCGAAACTGATCGTATCGAGCGTAATGCAGATCAAAGCCAGACATTGCGTGATCACGCACAAATCGCTCCATAATCTGACGCTTTTGCTGCTCTAACGTCGCAATAACTTGATCGTCGGCATACACCAAGCCACCAAAGACCGATAAAAAGGTTTTTTCAACCCCTGAGTGCGGCTGATCTGGCTGGTAATGAATGCCTTCTATCTCGACCGACTTTTCAATTAACGCCCGGCGAATAACTTGCGACAAATAAGCCCGTTGCCGCT
>Ga0209292_1002120_pt1 | contig 23198 bp, 17 predicted proteins | sample GOMGulsemesocosm_2_FD_184634 | JGI IMG/M metagenome (GOLD analysis project Ga0209292, IMG submission 184634) | Methane-oxidizing microbial communities from mesocosms in the Gulf of Mexico - GOM9C Gulf of Mexico (SPAdes) (version 2) | ecosystem: Environmental > Aquatic > Marine > Cold seeps... | reverse complement strand
TTACCGCCATCCCTCACAGCAAGAAAAAAGCCATTATCAGTCGTAGCATCATGCTGTTCAACAATTGATTGTAACCCAACCATGTCACCCTTTATCCAAACGGACACAGAAAAACTAGATATAACAGGCACCGCAGGGGCTATTATATAATCATCAACACCATCAAGATAAACAGCTTGTCCTTCTTTACCTTGAGTATAAGACACCCCCCCATATCCAGTACCGTGACTAGAGTTTAGCGTTGAATCATCTGCATTCCCATCGAATTGATAATGCGCGACTAAACCTCGATCTAAATCGACTGTAGGATCATTTTCATAGATAAAGTCCTCTATCCAGTCTACCGTTGCCAAGTAATCCAAAACTTCTTGTGTCAAAGAATTTTTTTGAATATTCACTGACAACAACGCTAGGTTTTCGTCTAGGTTAATATCAGTTATATTGTTGTTATTTAATCTTAAACTTGTCAAATCTGTCATTTCAGCTAACTCATCAACGCTAACAATACCTTTGTTAGCGCAATTAAGAGAAGTTAGAAGAGCGAAATGATTCACTCCTGCCGTTGTCACGTGAGATTGAACACACCTAGCAAAGGCTACGTCATTGAATATCACATCAGACACGACTCTTTCATCGGCTTGTGAGATAAATGAAACTGATTGTTCACTTGTAACAGTTATATCGAATTGGTCGGTGGCCGTGAAATTTAATGCTCCAGTTTCAGTACTGGTGCACATAATTGTGATTAAATCATCCCCAAGAACATCTTGATTAATGCAGGTTGCACCATTTAATTTGAGGACCGTTAGCGAATTAAAATTTTCTCCGACGACAATATATTTATTAAGGGTGTTGATTAACGATAAGGTAGGACTAATTGAGGTTATTTTAGTAACGGGGTCGGGTTCAAACTGGAAACCAGCTGCTTTTAATTTAAGTATATTCTGTTCCTGAACGTCGTCATTATAATAATTAAAGTGACGGGAATCATCAAGTAGTTCACTCCATACTGTAGCTAATGGCAACATGACATCAACACCAAATTCAATCGATTTTGATATTTTATCTAGCATCGAATTAACCCCATCAAGCTCCACCGCAAGGTCAAACAATGATGAGTCAGGTGAAAAAGCAAAAACTAATACTTTAAGCCTGCCCAATAAAAATTCAAACTCTGTTGGCGCTTCAAGGTTCGTCGTTGCTTTATAAACGTTCATGCCTAGGTGAATCAGCCTTACAGCACGACTCTGTAATATATATAATTCATGTATCTCACTTTGTCCTTTATCAGCAGATATACCTACGCTATCGTGATAGCTAGTTAGCAGCGCACGCTTTTTATCTGCATAATCGTTAGTTAGTATTTCAAACCCCGCTCTTAGAAAGCTTGCACCAACTTGTTTTGCTAGAACATTCCGAGATTTGTCAAAACCAGCCTCCGCAATACCATCAAGCACCCCCTTGATCAGACCAGAACTATCTCCTGTAAATGATTTTACAGCCACTTCCATTAACTTGTCCGTTAAGAAGATAAGCTCATTTGTTGCTGTTATCCCATCAATTTGATTCGTAAACTCTTCATAAAACCTTAAGTAAGCTCCTTCATCAAATTCCACCACTGCTTTCATTGTTTGAGCTGCTGAAATTAAATTAGCGGCGTCATTTTTACGACTTAAAAATTCATTCTTCTTGTCAACGGCGGCGTGCAGACCATTATTTTCTAACTTCAATATATTAGTCAAGTCTCCAATAGGTTTAAGAGCTTCGAGGATCACATAATTATTATTAGATAATGAAAATGAAGGGGGAGGCATTATAGAGCTTTTGATCGTTAAGCCATATGGGACTGGCCCTGTTTCTAAAAAGCCAATCTTATCTTGTTTAATGTTACTCCCTTCGATAAGTGGCTTTTCAATAATAATATAGTAAGCATCTTTATCTTCTTGTTTATTGAAAATAAATCGCTGACTTTTAAGTTGCTCTACAGAACCTTGCCATATGACAGCGTCTTCCGCTGCAACCAAATTAGGAAAGGCATTGGCACTAGGATAAAGAGCTGATTTGACAGTAACACTAAGATCAAAAATATTAAGACTTTGAGTTTCGCTACTTATATCACTTAAACTTAATTGAACAATACTAGAAAAATCAGTGATCCGAACTGGAATAATATCAAGTAAAGTTGTTTTTCCCGCCCAGTCCTGCCAAGGGTTTAATGAACCATATGCTGTCAGTGAGTTCCCCTGCGTTAGCGTATAAGGGCTAAGCACATGATCACCAAATATATACTCACTTTTTTCAACAGTGTCACCTACAATGTGGACATCTGATAATGTAGTCCCAAAGAAGTCATCTTCTTCAAAGACAATAGTATATATTCCCTTTTTTAATATCTGAACATTAGAATAGCTCTTTAACAGCCAGCCATTGTTGACGGCACGGAAAAGTGGCCCATTGACTTTATCTCCATTGCTATCAAATATACCGTAATCTAAATCGCCTTGAAGATCCTTATGAAAAATTCTTACATCCTGAAAATCATCAGTAACTTCAAAGTAGTGTTTAACTTCAGCACCATTAAGAATTTCAAGATGTAGTGTAGTACCTTTCAATGCGTCAATGGGCTCACTAAAGAAGCCTGGGAAGCTAGAATGATCTGGATGGTCATCAGGAATTTCATCATTTTGATCAGTACTACCCGCAGCACTTTGAGCCTCAAGAGACGTATTCATTTCAATTGTTTGGGATTGGGACAACTCAAATTTAATTGCAACATTGTCAGTATTTAGCGTTGTTTTTAATCCTTGGAGTTCTTCTACAGAAAAAACTGAATTGTCTATTTTATGAGATGCCAGTGCAGATATTTCAGGTAATTGGTCTAGTGCTTTTTGTGTAATGAGGTTTGACAAGTCACTCATTTGATAATCGCTATTTGCCTCGTTCAATGCTTTGATTAGCATGGAATTATTCTCTGACATTATGTGAGCCGTAATCTTAGCAATGTTATGTAACTTTAATTTTTCCTGATCTGTAATGTTTTCACCAGAAATATAATCTTCTAACAGAGCTAAATGTTGAGCTTCACTAAGCGAGGCATTAGTGGTTATCTGTTCTTTCGCTTCATTTAACGTCAACGCTTGGTTTTGCATTAGTGCGTGAACCATTGATGATATAGGGGAAATAAAATCAGAATACCCAGCAGGTGAAGTTAAAATATATGATTTACCGACTGGTAAATTCGTATCTTCATCGATAGCATTTGACGGTACTTCGACAACCAAGGGGAATTTTTTTTGATCTAATTCATACACGCCTTCTATGGTATAGGAACCACCTTCTTTGGTTGTTGAGGCTGGCTCATCTGCGCTACATTGACCGTCAGTATTTAAATCTAAACATACTTTAGCACCTACAAGATAACCATCAGCAACCTTACCAACAATCTTAATTTGTGTCTGTGCATACTCAACTGACACAATACAATTTTCTGTAATTATCCCCGTGGTGTAGATATTCCCATCAAGCACTCCACTACAACCAGTTACTGCGTCAATATTAAAGCCTGTGTCAGCAGCTAATTGAAAACTAGTGGTTTTCCCTTGGCTCACTTTCACCGAGGCCGGAGAAACAGCGCCACCATCAGTAGTTGACGCTGTTATTAAATATTCTGGTGACGGTTGCGGATCATCAGAATCACTAGATCCACAACCAACCAACAAAAAAACAATAAAAATTTGTATAATACTGAATAATAAACGCATTAGAATATCCCGAAAAATATAGAAATATAGAAATATAGAAATATAGAAATATAGAAATATAGAAATATAGAAATATAAACTTAGCAGAGAATGGGTGAAAATCAATTACACATATATGTAATTTTTGATTATGAGATCGAGCATACTCGTCATGAAAATCATCTTAAAGCGTTTAATTAACAAGCAGGAATAGTGAGAATTGGTGTTCATCTTAAATAAGTTAAGTTTTGAAGATCGTATGCGTGGATGGAAATCAAAACGTCATGGATTTGATCCGTGATGCTAGTGGTTGGTGTTTTGGCTCATCGATGTTGAAGCGTATTCGTAATTTTATATTTTTTCAATCACTCAACTATAGTTGAGCGATTGAAAAATAAAGGATTTTACGAAACCACATCCACAGCGATGAACCATCGTCAAGCCAAAACTTCATCCACCAGCATCACGGATCAAATCCATGATGTTTTTGCTTCCATCCACGCATAAGCCACTGATAATTTTTAAACGTACATTTTTATCAGCATTAATCTATCAATCATTACCTTAAGGATATCCATTGATAGTTTATCAATGGGCTGTAGTATGGATATATTGATTGATAATTCTGAGACTAACAAATGAGAACAAGACTTTATTTGAGAGCGTCAACTAAAGAGCAAGACGCTCAACGTGCTGAACAGTTATTAACGCAATTTTGTGAAAACAACTCTTTAGATATTGCTGCTACGTATGTTGAAAACTTTTCAGGTACAAAGCTAAACAGACCTAAACTTAATCAGCTGTTAGATGAATCTAAAGATGGTGAAATTCTGCTAGTTGAAAGTGTTGATAGACTATCCCGTTTACCCCTCAAAGACTGGGATAAATTAAAGCAGATCATCGGTGAAAAAGGTTTACGTTTGATCGTTGTGGATCTTCCAACCACTCACACCCTCCTATCCTCAGACGATATCACCTCCAGTATATTATCAATCATTAATAACATGCTTTTAGACTTAATGGCCACGATGGCTAGGTTAGATAACGACAAGCGTATTGAGCGGATAAAGCAGGGACAACAGAGGGCCTTAGAAGCTGGTAAAAAAATTGGTGGTAGTACTAAAAACCAAGAAATTAGGGCTAAGATAATTTCGTATTTAGATAAAAATCTGAAAGTTGATGAAATAGCTAAAATTGCAGGTTGTGGTGTAGCTACCGTTTACCGTGTAAAAAAAGAATTAAAACTAACGTAGGAATAATTAAGATGTGGGAACCGGCCGATAAGTCAGCTTTGTAAACTCTTGATTTACTAGTCTAAAGACTTTCATAGTTAGTGACCATTCACGTGTGTAACAAGTAGTGTAGCAAACCGTGTAACAAGCCAACATGGTTATTTATTTGTCAACATTAAAATATAGGCATTCTGCTTACCAAAGATTAAGTTAATGAAAATATACAATAGAGTTGACATCTAACACATTGAAGTTACTATACAATCCCCTGGCATTAGGCGGTCTCCGCCACCTCTTACCAATGTCACCTAGTGATTGCCGACTAGGGCTACCTGAAGATTATATATGTTCTCATATGTTTATTGATGGGTTGCTCTAAGTCTCTAAAATAAAGTCATGCGCTCGCGCTGGGCATGTCAGGGGTGTGTAAGAGGAGGTTTATTATGAAAAATGATAATAGCCCTGTCGAAGAACGTACACAACCTGAAAAGAGTTTGATGGAGAAATCATCAAAGTTTCTTCTTAAATGCATTCGTATTTATTACTGTGCAGATAAGCTTGGACTGCTTGACAAGCTTCAGGAAGTGAATTGTAGCGTACTTTTAGACTTTTTAAACTTGATGTAATGGTAAGTGAGTAGAAGCAATAAATAACCTAACGAGACATCGTACTTGGAGTGTCAACTTGGCCTGTTAACAGGTCTTAGGTTGCTTTAAAGCTTATCGAATCGCTTTTTAAATTTCGTTTAACGGTATAATGCTATGACACACGTAGTACACATATAACTGAGCTAAAGCTTAACCAAGCGTTATTTGTGGAAACTTCGGCATGGCTTTTTTTACACTTTTAGCTTAGGGCAAACAAGTGAATTTTCCTGTAAGTTGGTCTGAAAAATATGAGCTTAAACCGGGTCGTTGGGTATTTGTACAGACCGAAGAAGCAAAGCTACTTGGTCGATCAATAATTATTACCATTAATAGAAAATGGAAAGCTCCCTGCTACTATTTTCACCTTAGGGAAGGTGGGCATGTAAAAGCTCTAAAGAGCCATATCGGGCATCATTATTTCACTGCACTAGATCTAAGCGATTTCTTTGGCTCCATGAGTCGAACAAGGGTCACGCGTAGCTTAAAACAACACTTTGACTACGAAACTGCTAGAGCCATTGCCAAGGCATCGACAGTCCCCCATTCTAGAGTGAATGAGCATTCTCACTCTCTTCCGTATGGCTTTAGCCAGTCACCACTACTCGCTTCTATTTGTCTAGAAAAAAGTACTTTGGGTATTTGCCTTGACCAATGTCAGCAAGACATTACCATTGCAGTAACCGTATATATGGACGACATAATCCTGTCATCTAATAGTGAAAGTGTTTTATCCCGGTGGGTCAAAGAACTTAAAAGTGCCGCTAAAAGATCCAATTTAACTTTAAACAGCACTAAAGAGTCACCTATCTCCCAACGCATTGAATGCTTCAATATAGCGATGTCTCACAACCATTTGGAGATCACGAGAGACCGATTCAAAGATTTCTGCACTGTTTACAACCAGAGTAAATCCGAGCATCAACGAAAAGGTATTGGGGGGTATATTGGAACAGTAAACCCGGCTCAAGCTTTGTTACTAGATCAGTAACAACCCATCTCAAGTGATTGTATACTAAGTTTTATATCTCCATGGTACACTCCTGCCAATAGTATTACTTTGGCAAGGATGACAGATGTTATTTGTACCGAACGCAACAGAACAAGAGCTTATTCAGCTCATACAGAAATATAACCGTAACGAATACTCGTTGGTTCGTATGACCTTCACTATGCTCGACAAGTCGACAATTGACGCGTCACAGCCGACAGTAAAAATTCTGCGCGGTAGTAATATTTTCGAGTATGAAGAGGCCGTTGATGGTACCAAGTATTATCAAAAGACAACTGTATTTACTCCTGATGGAGTCAGCGAGCTAAAGACTAGCTTCTACCGCCCTAAAGCTAAGCCGCAAAAGAAAGGGGATCCACGCTTTTGGCCTTGGGGATTTAAAGAATTCGTATCTATTGGCACTTTAGTCTACATCACTACATTCGAAGACAAACTTGTCTTAATTCCTCTCGATCCCTGCTGCTGTAACATCCAAAATCTTGAACCATTGCATGGTAAACTTAAAGGCTCATTGAGCGTCGTTAAGGAGCTAATAACTAAGTTGCAAGCTCTGAGTGGCAAGTGGATAAAGAGCTGCTCTCCTAACAGGAATTCACCTAAAGATGTCGGTGACACGTTAGAAGCGGCTTTAGGAATTCCCGTGAATAATTTGCGAAATGCAGATTTTAAAGGTGAAATAGAACTTAAAGCCAAACGCGCTTCAAGTAAGACTGCTGACACATTATTTTCTCAAGTTCCTGACTGGGAACTAAGCCCCATAAATTCTGTTCGTGAAATGATACTTACATATGGTTATCCTAGCACCCGCCCAAAGCGAGTGGGATTTTTAGATCTATTCGTAACAGTTAGAAACAAGCCGAACCCACAAGGTTTATATTTAGTCGTTGACTACGACAGCGAGCAACTCATTCAATACCATACTAACGGTACCGAAAAACAAGTCACGGCCATATGGCAGTTTGACGAATTAAAGAGACGGTTAAACCAAAAGCATCCAAAAACCGCATGGGTACTTGCCGATGAGCAAAAAATTGATGGTGAGCACCACTTTCTTTACAAACAACTAGAGATGACTCAAAATCCTATTTTTTCTCAGTTTTTATCTTTAATTGAGCAAGGTGTAATTCAATATGATTGGCGCGGAGGACACGAGGTGAATGGTAAAGGTAGAGTGGATAAAGGTCATGCTTTCAGACTAAAATCCCCGAAGTACAGAGTCTTACTGTTCGGTGAAAGCGAAACCCAAAATATTTAGCCATACGCCGTTGAGCTAACTGCCACCACAGTGCTAATACGTTTAATTCAGAGGGAAATTAACCCTCACGTATTCACTAATAAAGACCTCTGGAAGTGCGAGTTTATTCAGATATATATTATGGCAGTCAAACTTAATCGGTAATTTATTGCTGCCATCAATTTCTCCCTTCGCTTTAAAAACGGAATGTGCTTCAAAATGATTAAAAGTACATGCGCCTACAATAAAGGCATGAGTAAAGTTTCGAATATCATCCTGCGAAGATCCTTTTGGCCTTAGTAGCGATACAAAAATAAAAAATGATGGCCTTTGATGGCTATGGTTGTAATGCGGAGCGGTAGCAACGTAGCCAGCTTGAGGTGGCACAGTTCTATCTTTGGTTTTTACATCAAACGTATCATCGTTTGGTAGCCTATAATCATGAGTCGTTTCCCCCCTCTCATCAATAAATGGAACACCTTCAGAATGTAACCAGTTCTCCACCACGATTTCACCTAAAACTCCCACTGGATTCGCATCTTCACCGCGGTAAGACAAACGCCATACCGGCATATTTTCGCACAACCCATCAACCTTTTGAAAATGTTCTTCATTCAACTGTATTTGAATATATGGCATCTAGAATGTCCCTTCTGTTTGCTATCAGTTATTAATTTACGCGTGGAGTTCATTAATGCAAAACATACCAGTGATAAGGTTCCTATGCAATTCCCTAGTATCTCCAGTTATAAAGTTGATATACTTCACTTCAAGAAAAATCGAACTTTCGATTTTAGATAAATTAAAGTTAATTGTAGGTCAGAAATTGAATTATATAGAGCTATTTGCAGGATGTGGTGGGCTTTCTTTAGGCCTAGAATCGATTGATGGTTCAAATATGGTGATGGCTAATGAACTATCACCAATGCCAGCTCAAACCTTTGCTTACAACTTTTTTAATGAAGATCTTGAGAACGACGATCTACAACCTCAAAGAATAAAATGGTTATCAAGCAACTTCTCTTCAAGCAACATGAAACTAAGGTTAAGAGAAGACCCTAGACAATACCCGGACCTAAATAGCAACGAAAGTTATTGCGACCTTAGAGAGATGAGTTCCTTAAAAGGAAACTTGGTTGTTGGGAACATTATCCACTTAAACCAATTTCTAGATGAGAACACAAACCTTGTAAAGGAGCTCTCTAACTCATTTGGTGATGGTGATTTAGACTTTATCTCAGGTGGACCACCATGCCAAAGTTTTAGTATGGCAGGAATGAGAAAAAAAGATTGCGATAAGAATTCCTTACCATGGGAGTTTGCATCATTTGTAGCCAAGATCAGACCTAAATTTACAATTTTAGAAAACGTTACGGGCATACTTAGAGCTTTTCAGGATGAAGGCGAAAAGTATTTTGCTTGGATTGAGGTTTCTAAAGCCTTCAGTGAAATTGGCTATATACCGCTGTGTCTTCATGTAAATGCCAAGTTCGCAGGAATACCTCAAAATCGGCCACGATTTATCATGATCGGAGTTAGGGAAGATATTTACCGTAGCCTATCGGAAACGTTTAACACAGCTGAACAAGAGTTATTTTCTAGTTCATATGCATTTTACAATGGTGTCAGAAGCAACGTTGCAACCGAAATAGCAAAACTAAAATGTCACGATGTAACCAACGAGACTGACTTAGAACTTTTCAACAATTCATTTCTTTCAACGCTCGTTAGCTGCTCAACCGGGCATATCAGTGTCTCAGACGCAATTGATGACTTAAGGTTTAAAGGCAAGCAATCGGCTCCTTCAGAATATATTATGAGAAATGCTGCAATTTTGGCTGATGGGAAAACGATCAATAAAAAAGATCTCTCAAACCATGAAGAAAGGAGAAATGGGGAGTTAGTTCAAAGACGATTTAGGTTATATCAAATCATGCAAAAGGTCGGTAATGGACTAGCTAAAGAGATCCGCTTAGTATTAAAAGGAGCAACCTCTGACATAAGTGACAGTGCATGGTCCGCTTTCTTACGCCATGATTATTTGATTGAAGACGGTACTTTTATCAAATTTTCGACAAAACAGGAATTCATTGATTTCTTATTACGTCACCCGACGAAAAAGTACACGCAAAAAGCTCTAGATCCTAATGGTCCGGCTCCCGCGGCCTTGTCAATTCCAGATGATGCATGCCACTATCATCACGACGAACTACGAACCCTTACCGTTCGTGAAATGGCACGTATACAATCATTCCCTGATACCTTTGTCTTCCGCTCTAAAGTTACTACTGGTGGCAAGATGCGACGGTTTGAGGTGCCTCAATACACGCAAGTTGGGAATGCAGTACCTCCGTTACTTGGCCGAGCACTTGGGTTAACTATACAAAATCTTTTAAATCGTTTGTAAGCGCCTCTCTCAAGCAATATTTTCTGAAACACCAGATTACTAACCATTAGAAGCAGCAACTGCTCTGTAGCTTTGGATTAGTTGCTGTATTGGCAACGCCTCAACATGTCAACAGCCTACTGGGTTAACTTGTTCTTGCCGTTCAATAACTGTGGCTATTGTTTCGTAAAAATTGAGCAAATCGAACTCGGCATTAGGTGATGAACCAATTACTTGAAAGTCAGGATTGTTTATACTGTAGCGATTTATCTGATTATTTATATCACTTTGGTTCCATTTTGTAGTTGGAATTTTAGTTTCAATGATTACTTTAAGTTCTGGTAAAAACAAATCATAACAGTCTGAGTTCATACCGTTCATGTATTCAAGTTGACAGACCACGCCAGCATTAACCAAAGCGTGATATAAAATACGCTGGTACTTAGCTTCGTTTATATATGGTTTTTTACCGTTAGCAATACGCTCATTATTTACAGTATCTAAGAACTCTTTAACACCCACAGATAACGCAAGATTGTTAAGTAATTCGTCTAACTTTGCCCTTCGGTCGTTACGAATAGTCTGCCTTACAGTTTTTCCTGCCGTAGATGCTTCATATTCTGCTCTTTTAGCCTTTGCTTCTGGTGTGCAGTTGAATACCGCCATTCTAGCCCTGTTTTTAGGCAGGGCGCGGTATGTCTCAGCTTTTCTCTTTGCTTCAGGTAACGCCCTTGCAGTGGCTTGTTGCACCCTTGCTTGCGGTCTCTTAGCGTGCACTTTACGTTTAGCTACTAATTGAGATTGCCCGTCATACGCAGCTTTTTTTTCTTTTGCTTTAGGTGTGGAGCGGTTGGCCTCCGTTAGCAACTTAGATTCTGGCGTCTTGCGGTAAAGCCTTATACAACTTTTACATTGACCTACAACTCGTCCAATTGCTTTACCTCTTGTCGTTACTTCACAACACTTATTACACCATGCAGCAACGACCACATCATCTCGGTATACATATGTAGCAATGCGCTCGGCAAGGGATAACTTATTTACTTCTAACATGAGAACCTTTAAAGAAAATCTGATATAAGGACCTGCGAAAAACCGTCAGGTTAACGGTTTTTCGGGAACTATCCCATTCAAGAATAATGAAGAGTAAGCCTTAGGTTGTTAATGTATTCATCCTGTTTGATACAGAAGCTTTCATGACTACATTACCCAAGTCTCAACCTCGCAGTTTACCATGAGGAGAGTCTCCTACACTAAATAATTTTTTGTAATAGAGACCTTTACATATAGTTCCATCTCATAATTGATATGCTAGCCGTCTGTTTTGACTACAGTCAAAACAGACGGCTAGAGTGACTGCTAAAAGTGTCTGTTTATACCCTTGTGGCTTCTTAAATAGCCAGTTATGTTGGACGTCTTAGACTTCAAACATACGGTGCTAAATCATGTCAGAGAATCTCGGATACATCAGAGTGTCAACAGCAGATCAAAATACTGAACGTCAACTACTCGATGTTGAGTTAGATAAATCATTCACAGACAAATGCAGCGGCAAGGACACTGATCGTCCAGCGTTAAAGCAGCTCATTGAGTACGCACGTGACGGTGATGTCATTCATGTACATGACATCAGTCGTATGGCTAGAAATACCGAAGATCTGTTGAGGCTGGTTAAAGAATTCACTGAACAAGGCATTAGCCTTAAATTCCACAAAGAGCACCTCGACTTCACAGGCGAAAGCAATCCAATGCAGCAACTAATGCTGACCATGCTCGGTGGTATTTACCAGTTTGAACGAGCGATGATTCTCGAACGCCAGCGCGAGGGTATCGCCATTGCCAAACAACGCGGCAAATACAAAGGCAAACCTGTTAATGGCGCACTCCACGATCAAATAAGGCAGGAGTACGCTGGCGGCATGAATAAATTGCAGATATCTAAGACCCTAGGCTGTGCTAGAGCCACCGTATACAAGGCTCTAGCTTAGTACCTTGTAATCATTTGTTTTCATGCTCTGCAAGCACTCCCTCACCAAAATCAACTTCTCCCTCATACATTTCATAGTGAGTTTGTATTGGCAGCATTATGGTCCACTGCTTTTTGTCCCGACATCCTTGCTGAACCTCATCAAAACTGGGTTCAATCTGTTCAAAAACGATAAAGTCAACATCTTGTAGTCGGTTAATAGCATCATGGGTCGAACTTGCACTTGGACCATCTCTTAAAAGAAAGATTGAGCAATAATCAGCTAACTGATCCAAAGACTCAAATGACCATATAACCTCCTCTTCTTCTAAGTCCTTTCTAGAAAGATCACAAATAAAGTACATTCCTAATTGATAGGCCAAAAGGCTTTTTGAACTTGAATATTCACACAGAAAATTAAGGCACTTAATCAGCACCAATCTTTTTTTCTCCATCTCAATACACTCCATTTAAGCAATTGGTTATCAACATTTAGGTGGTGAAATTTCCGAAGTTTCGAAGTTTTCATATTGGCTCCCCCCATATAGTACTCTAATTATTCATTAGCGCTAACAACTAGTTAGGTCTATATAAATAAAATTTAAAAGGGATATGAAAATGAAAAAGTTACCAAGATCCACTAAAACGTCAGGTTTTATACGGTGTAGTAAAAATAGGGCTGTGGTTCAACCTAAAAAAAGATACTCACATAGCCCAAGTGACACCACTATTAAGAAGCAGTTTTTCGGTAATATCAGCAACAAAGACCTAATGAAGCTTGAATGTCCATTAGGGGATGATGATAACCATGAGGAGCTAGAGTCCCAATACGAGGAGGACAGTCACTTAGATGTCTCTCGAGGTAACGACGATGATGATAACCATGAGGAACTAGAATCCCAATACGAGGAGGACAGTCACTTAGATGTCTCTCGAGGTAACGACGATGATGATGATAACCATGAGGAACTAGAATCCCAATACGAGGAGGACAGTCACTTAGATGTCTCTCGAGGTAACGACGATGATGATGATAACCATGAGGAACTAGAGTCCCAATACGAGGAGGACAGTCACTTAGATGTCTCTCGAGGTAACGATGATGATGATGATAACCATGAGGAGCTAGAGTCCCAATACGAGGAGGACAGTCACTTAGATGTCTCTCGAGGTAACGATGATGATGATGATAACCATGAGGAGCTAGAGTCCCAATACGAAGAGAAAAGTCACTTAGATGTGTCTCAAGATAACGATGATAAAAAACAACCGATTAAAGCTCCCAATCTTACAAATAAATATAGTCACGGTGAGCCCGAAAATGTAATTCCGCGTATTAATGGCGATTCTAATTGCGACTCGTTAGATATAGTGATTCATGAAGTAGTACACCTAGAAAATAATTCTCAATACTTAACAGACGCCATGCTCATAAATTGGGGAAGTATTTCACATAAGACTAATAAATTTGTTCGATTAATAGTTCTTCTAACAATAGCTTTAGATCTTCCAGCGACTAAAGGTATGAAGCAGGGGGAATATTTCGATAAGTTTTTTGATTATCCTGACTATTTTGTTTCAAGAACTCTGAAATATGCCAGTACTCTTATGTTTTTATATTGTGGAGTTAATGATCTACATGAACTGGAATGTCGCAGTGACCTTTTAAAAATCGGAAATGAGAATGATCACGTTGTTAGTTGTTTTGCTTCGTTACGGTCGGATTTCGGTGACAAACATGCCGTAGATGTATTCAAAGAATGTAATCGTTTAGTTGACTCAACCCCGAACTTAAAAAAAGTCACAGGAACGCTTATTGCGACGGTTAGCAAACGTATTAATCAAAATACATCACATGATACTGTAATTTCAGATGGAGCAACTGACGGATATAACAATGCTGAGCTTGCAGATGTAACTGAATCAATTTCGGAAAAAGAAGAAGTCGTTCATTCAGAATCAGGAGAACAAACAGATTCATTAAAGAGTGAAAATACAGCACAAACCATATTAAGTAGTCTAGAAAACAAATATGCACATTTTAAGGATATTGTTAGTGGCAAAGATAAATATACACCGCAGGAATTAAACGCCATTTCGGAGTGCGATGTATATTTTGAAATTATCATCAAGACCTTAACAGGAAAAGGCTAATCAACAACCAAACAACTCGATGCAAGTAGAGGTACTTGCATCGAGTTGCGAATTCGCAAGTTTCAAGGGAATAGCATGATTAAAGAACTTATAAGAAACATCAGCTTGGATGGCTATTACATCACTGTCATTGATCATGTTAATCAGTCACTTACACGGATTAGCATAGACAACGTTATAGATCGTTTTAACGGTGACCTTCGTCAATTTGATAGTGTTGCAATGGCGAAAAAGACACACAATGCGATAAAAAGCTGTAAACAGTACAAACCTGCCAAATCAACAATGATAATTACAGATAAATCATCATGTACTAAAGCCGACCGTGTCATTAATTACTCAGACTACAGTACGTTATCTTGCAAATTTGCAAATCCACGGTTATGTGCCGATTTATTCATTGATAAGATTGAATTAACAATTCCTCTTGATAAAGCTGAAGCTAAAAAGTTGTATAAAGGGTTATTTAACGATAAAAAAGTCTATAAACGAATTAAGTTTAAAAAACACTCAAATCCAAGGGCAGTAAAGTATTACCACTCATTTATTGTTACAACCAAACAGTTTGGCAGCCTACAACTAATGCTCAATCCAGTGTCAGGTAAGATTAACGAGTTAAAAGTCGTTTACAATCCATCCAATTACAATAAAAGAGATATTAAAGTTCTTATTAAGAAGCTTAAAAAACTGTGTGGTAATGATTATGCTAAAAGAGTTGCGACCACTAATATCACGCGATTTGATGTCACCTTCGATAGTGATGGCTATTTAGCAGAGAACGTACGATTTAATATTGATAAGAGTTCACACTTCAAGATGTATATAAGCCCCGATGGAGCTATAGAATCAGTAATTAGCGGAGCTGACGGCTCTAAACGAGCCCAGTTTTATGATAAAACAGCTGAACGATTAAACAAGGGAATAACGGTAGACCCTAACAACGTTAACACACGATTTGAAATGACCATTAGACCTCAAAATATTAAAGGAATTAATGGCTTGAAATTTGGAGAGGTAGATCAGACTCAAAACCTCTGGGCTAACCTACATATATATGACTTTGATAAATTGAGAACGTTAATAGGCGAAGAGACCGCTGACTGGAAAATAGCCAAGTACTTTGGGATTGCAGCACTTAGACGAACAAAAAATAATACTGAACGAGTAAAGTTAGGCGATCTATTGAAAGAATGCAGACTAGAAATAGACAAATCTGAGTTCAACCTCCTTATCAGAGAGAAACTAACAGTCATTTACAAGGAGTTCACTGGTGCTTCGTAATTCCAACCCTGCCAGTAGCCGTCAGATACTTCCCCTTAAAATACCAGAAACGGCCTGATACCATGGAGTTAGCTGCTAATCAGCACATTCAAAGGTATCTACTATGAACAAACACCCGCCCACCAGCGCACTGCAATCACGAGCCAGCCAATATGCTTTAAGTGCTCTCGACTCAGGTTATGTTAATCCGCAGGATTTGATTGGCATTCACTGTGGCATTGTTAAGGCCATTAGCGGCCTAGCCACCGCGCTATCAAAGAGCCAGACCAAGAACTTTACGTTATTAAAACGCCACTTTAAATCTATACCCAACCACCACCAGCAAGATGCCACCGATCATAACAGCCAAATATTCGCCAAGGCATTAAACCTGCCACCAAGCTCTTGGAAGTTCATTAGCCTACTCGCTGTGCTGGAAGCCAACCCCGGACTGGCTGACTTTATCCGGCAGATCATGCCCCACGACTCCAGTGCCGAAAACATGTTGGCCACTATGGCAGGGATGGATGAAGATAGCCTCGGTTCCATCATCGTTGCCTTAAACCAAACGGGTATTTTCGAGCCATGCAGCATCAACATGTTTGACTTTATTACCTTGCCAAGGGCATTGGTCGACAGGCTGGTGGGCAATAAAGTCGGTTGTTACACCGAACTGATAGAACCGATAATGCAATTCAAAGGTCCTTCGGTATTAAGACTGAAAGACTTTGCCTACCTTGAGCCTGAACCCTTATGCCGATTCCTTGATGTCACTGTTAACGAATCAACCACGGGCATTAATGTCTTACTTTACGGTGCGCCCGGCACTGGTAAGACGGAGCTGTCCAAAGTGCTGGCTGATAAACTAGGCGCGTCACTCATTGCGATTAAGTCCTTAGGCGATAACCTTAACGAGCGCGAACCGGCCTTTGGTTCAAGAACATCTAGCGCTAACCTTAGGCTGCAATACCACCAGCTAATCCAACACCTAATATCGCCACATGACAAAACCTTGTTGTTGGTTGATGAATGCGAGAATATTTTTGAACAAGGTATATCGGCAAGGGGCAACGGTAAGGATGCCTTACATGGTTTTTTAGAAACCAACGCCATACCAACCATCTGGATAACCAACCATATTGACCTTGTTCCCGAAAGTTGTATCAGGCGGTTTAGCTATGTACTCAATGTTACGGTGCCTGATAACCGAATATTAGAACAATTGATGGATAAGGAGTTTAAAGGTCTACGGATATCACGTGCCTTTAAATCCAAGTTAGCGGCACAGGCTAATTTAGTGCCTGCCCATATCAGTAATGCCAGCATGGTGGCTCATTGTATAACGGCCACCAGCAAGGAGGCAGAGCATATTGTTGAGACTTTAATTGGTGCGACATTAGAGGCCAGTGGCTATGAAACGACAACTGCCACCTACAGGCCACAACTGCCCTTCTCCACCGACTACCTAAATATAAAAGAAGGCAATCAGGCCATAGTTCAACTGCAACAGGCCATCGACCACCAAGGCGATATTCGCACCTTATTACTTGGCTTTTCCGGCACAGGGAAAACGGCGGTTGTTCATCACTTAGCTAAGGCCACCAACCGAGAACTAACCACCATAAGGTGCTCCGATGTTTTGGACAAATATATAGGGGAAAGTGAAAAGAACCTTGCACGTATCTTCAAGGAGGCCAGTGCCAACAACCACATATTGTTCTTCGATGAAATCGACAGTTTGTTACTAGACCGGACTGGCTTAAGTAACAGCTGGGAGATCCAACAGGTGAATGAATTACTGACTCAATTAGAAGCTTTTGATCAGCCTTTCTTTGCTGCGACTAATTATGCCACTCGCTTAGATAATGCTGTAATGCGCCGCTTTGACTTTAAGTTGTCATTCGAATATCTGACAGCTAATCAAGTGCAACGGCTCTACAAAAGCGTTACGGCACGCTCTGCGTTGACACACGCTGTTAGCTCAGCACTTAGCAAGCTACAGAACTTAACTCCGGGCGAATTCGCGATATTGGCACGCCGCCAACGCATCAACACCACCAAGCTGTCTGACGAACAATGCTTGGTTATTTTAAGTACCGAGAACAACCGAAAACTAACCACCAAAGCCATTGGCTTTATTCAGTAACTCCAACTAACCACCAAACCTAAAGGTAATTATCATGGCTAAATCACTATTGAGTTCGCTCAAGGTCACCGCACGTCCAGAATCCACCAAGGCTAATCCATTGGTATCACGCCGAGAAAAGCTATTGGCTAAGCTCGACCAACAACGCAAGATGGCACTTTGTTATGTTAACGATGAGGAATACACCGCCTATCGTGAGAAGTGGACCAAAGATCCAGAAACGGGTGAACGCACCAAGGTACGAGTACCGAAGAAGATCGGTCCTTGGTATTACAAGCGCAACAACTGTTACTTCTTGGAAATACGTTATGCCAACAAACCACTGGAATTATCAAAGGGCATGCACGCCATTGAGGTAGGCAATAAAAACAACCTACTGCCAACCATCGATACGGTTATTGAAGCAGTCATTGCTGGTGAACTGGATGAGGTTCTAGCCTCAAATGCCAAACCAGTCAAGACCGCCAATAAATAACAACCACCAACCTACCGCCCGGCAAGCTCCGGGCAAAAAACCTTCCAATTTAACATCTAACGCTGTGCTGTAGCTCATATATTTAACCATCGCCTATATGATCTCTTCGCCATATAACCTCGTCTGTGCGATCCACCGCCCGTATATGCCCTTCCCTTTCATCCAATACCTTCATTCGCAAAAATTTCATTTACAATGATTTAAAACAATACCTTACCATTCTAAAGTAATAGGGAATACATTAGTCTCGTATACACAGATTAAAAAAATTTCCAAATGCTATTTATAAGGATGTACAAAACATGAAAATAAAATTTGTTGATATTCAAAATTTCAGAAAATTAAAAAATTGTCGAATTAATCTAACTGATAACGAAACTCTTTTTGTTGGTGCTAACAATAGTGGAAAAACATCCGCTACTGATGCATTGATAAACTTCTTAGATCACAAAGGTCAAAATAGTGGTCAAGGCAAGCGTAAATTCTCAGTTACTGATTTCACACTATCAAATTGGCAACAGCTTAATCAATATGCACAAAGCTGGCTAAGCACTGGTGGAAAGATTACCGACACAATCAGCGACTGGCAGTCTTTATGTCCATCGCTAGATGTTTGGTTGGACGCTGATATAAAAGAAATTCATAAGGTTAGCCATCTTATTCCTACGTTAAAATGGAAGGGGGGAGAACTAGGTGTGCGGTTAGTTTTTCAACCCAAAAATTTGGACGACTTAAGAAGTCAATTTCTTGCTGATTTTAATGCCGCAAAAAGCGTTATTGACATTAGCTCTAAACAAAACCCTTCAAAGCAGCTATCAATTTGGCCACGAGATATAAAAGATTTTTTAGATATTAAATTAAATTCACTATTTGAAATAACCGCATATATCTTAGATCCAAAGACAAATGAAAAACCTCAACCATTGAGAGACAGACAACAGCCATTAGAACATTATCCGTTCAATGGATTATTTAAAGTTGACGTTATAGAAGCTCAACGTGGTTTTTCTGACCCAAATACTCAGCAGAGTAAATCCAAATTAAATGGTAGCTTGTCAGGCCAATTAAGTGAATATTATAAACGACATTTAAACCCAACGCAGCAACCCGATGCTGATGATATTGAAGCTCTAACAGCTATTGACGAAGCTAAAAAATCATTTGATGTCCGATTAAATAAATCGTTTAAAAGCGCATTAGATGAAATAAAAACACTAGGGTACCCTGGATTTAACGACCCCGATATTCTTCTCTCGAGCAGAGTTAACCCTATTGATAACTTAGATCACGAGGCAGCTGTCATCTTTGATGTCCAAAATAATGATTTTTCCGATATAAACACCTTCTCATTACCTGAAAAATATAACGGACTAGGTTACAAAAACCTAATCTACATTGTCTTTAAGTTGATCAGCTTTCGAGATCAATGGATGAAAAAGGGGAAATCGAGCAAACAGAGAACAAAGGATGATATTGCAATCGAACCTCTTCATTTGGTATTAATTGAAGAACCAGAAGCACATTTACACGCCCAAGTTCAGCAAGTATTTATTCGAAAAGCTTACGAAGTATTAAGAAATGGGGTTAGTGAAAGTTACAGTACACAAATGATTGTTAGCAGTCATTCAAGCTATTTGGCACTTGAAGCTGGATTTGAAAAGTTACGATATTTTAAACGCAAAATGGCTGATCTTGTCACACCAGTGCCAAGTGCCGAAGTAATCGATTTATCAACCATTTTTGGAACTAAAAAAAATAAAAAGACGGCTGATAAAGAGACTGAAAGATTCGTTGCTCGTTATTTAAAAACTATTCATTGCGATTTATTTTTTGCTAACGGTATTATTTTAGTTGAAGGAGCTGCGGAGAGAATGCTAGTGCCACATTTTATTAGAACTCACTATATAGAAGGCCTCAGTAGCAGCTACATTTCTATCCTCGAAGTGGGTGGAGCACATGCGCAAAGACTAAAACCGTTGATCGATGCTTTAGGGCTGCCTACTTTAGTCATTACTGATACTGACGCGGTCAAAACTGTTACTCGAAAAGTGAAAAATGTCGATACTGATGTCAATATTGCGGTCCGACCCGAAAGAAATAAAAACTACTTAACGGGTAGCGACACTCTTAAAGAGTGGTTTGGCTTTAAGGGGAAAACACTTGATGAAGTTTTAGATATGCCAGATAGCCGAAAAGTAAAAGGTAATGTACGAGCTGCCTACCAATATGATATTGAGGTAAAATATAACAAAGGTGACTCAATACTAAAGGCAATTCCATATACTTTCGAAGATGCGTTAGCCTTAACAAATATCGAATTATTTAAAAAAATACCTACACCTACTGGCATGGTAAGAAAAATGAAAGATGCTTTTTTAGAGCCGTCACTCGATGACTGCAGTGACAAATTATTCGATGCATTAAAGGGGGAAAAGGCAAAGATGGCGCTAGATTTACTTTTTGATATTGAGCCAGAGAATCTTGCTATCCCCCTATATATTAAAGAAGGTCTTGATTGGCTACAGCACGAGTTAGATGTAGCAAAGAAAGAAGTCATTGACCAAAGTGTAAACACTCCCTCACTCGCAATCGAGGCAGGGCTGGAGAAGGGAAATGATTAACAATGAAAGCAACTTAACAGGTGTCGATAAAGAAATTTATCAATATCTAAATATTGACGATCCACAAAGCTTTCTTTTATTTGCTGGTGCAGGTTCTGGTAAAACAAGAACCCTTGTTAATGTGCTCCAAGAAATACGTGACAATGACTTAAATAGATTCATTCAAAACGGTCAACGAGTTGCCGTCATTACCTATACCAACGCTGCTTGTGAAGAGATTAAACATCGCCTTCAGTATGATCCCCTTTTTCACATTTCAACCATTCATAGCTTTATTTGGGATCTTATTAAGCCCTTTAGCACAGACATAAAAGACTGGCTTCGAAACAAACTTACAGACGATATAACTACTCTAGAAAGCAAACTGGCGAAAGCGCGCAAAAAAGATGGCATAACCGCAATAAAAAATGCCCGCAGTAAAGAATCAAAGCAGCGTCGGTTAGATGAACTAGATACAATCACCGACTTTATTTATAGCCCAGTCAGTAATAGGCCAGGAAAAGGAAGTTTGAATCATGCTGAAATAATACAAATTGGTGCATATTTTCTCACCCAATATGAATCAATGCAAAAGGTACTAATAAATCGATTTCCAATTTTACTGATCGACGAAAGCCAAGATACTGACAAGCGTCTGTTAGAATCGTTTATTGCAACCCAACAAGCCAATCAACGCAGATTTTCGCTCGGTTTATTCGGTGACATGATGCAACGTATATATAGTGGCGGTAAAGAAGATCTTGGCAGCTCCCTCCCAAGTGGCTGGAAAAGCCCTGCAAAAATACAAAACTACCGCTGCCCTAAGCGTATTATTTCATTAATAAATAAAATACGACAAGATACTGATGGAAAACAGCAAGAACCAAAGCAAGATGCCATTTTAGGCCACCTAAAATTATTCATTATTGACTCGGCAGAGAAGGACAAATCAGCTATTGAAGCCAGAGTTAGACAACAAATGGCTAACCATACAAATGATAATAATTGGATATTAACAAACGAAATAAAAACATTGACCTTAGAACATGCGATGGCTGCAAATCGTGGGGAGTTTTCTCAGTTTTTCATGCCGCTATCAAAAGTCGATGCTCTAAAGGACGCAGCCTTAAATGGAGCCAGTCGTGATTTTAAATTTATCACAAAGCAACTACTACCGCTTATTTCCGCAGTTGAGAATGATGACGAGTTCGAGATAATTCAAATAATGAACCGTTATTCTAAACTTTTATCTTCGAGTAACAGCGATTTCATTGAGGACCCTTTAGAAGTATTGGCCTCAGCAGACAAAGCTATAGCAGCATTGAAAGAAACGATAATAAAAAATCCAAACTTACAATTGAAAGAAATATTACTGCTGATTAAAAAATTCGAACTTTTAGTCATACCAGATAAATTTTATAATCACTTGAGTGAGCTTCCTGACTCGACAGAAGAGCCAAGCGAAGATGCACTGTTAGTCGATAAAGAATACCAAGCGTTAAGCGAAGCATTAGACGCAAGCATCGTACACGTTAAAAATTATTCTAAATACGTATCTGAACAGCTAGGTTTTGGCACTCATCAAGGTGTTAAAGGGTTAGAGTTCGAGCGGGTAATGGCAATTCTTGACGATGAAGAAGCTAATGGTTTTTTATTTAGCTACGAAAAATTATTTGGTGCCAAGGAACTATCAGAAAAGGATCAAAGTAATGAGAGTGATGGGATCGATTCCGCAATAACGCGTACTCGAAGATTACTTTACGTTATTTGTAGCCGTGCAAAGAATAGTTTGGCTGTAGTTGCTTATACCTCTGACCCGAGCGCCGTAAATGAAAAAGCTTTGGCGTCAAACTGGTTCAATAGCGATGAGATAATTATGATGTAGTTTCATGATGATAAGGGTAATATTATTTTATTGCCCCTACTACTTTAGGGGAAATACAAAGTAATACGAATTTTAGGCATAAAAAAACCGACATGAGAGTCGGTTGATTTGTTTTGCAAAGAAATGGTACCGGTAGGCGGACTTGAACCGCCACGCTCGAAAGCAACGGATTTTGAATCCGTCGTGTATACCAATTTCACCATACCGGCATTTCTTTTACAAAATAGATTTCACAAATTTCTTTGCAAAACTTTGCAAGCATTTTACTGCTTCTTACATAAGCTAATATCTTTCAATATTAATACCTTAACTAAATAAAACTCTTAGACACTACGTTTTTTGAATCCGTCGTGTATACCAATTTCACCATACCGGCATTTTATGCAACTATCAGTGTGTTAACACGCTGATATGGGATGGCATTATACCTAGGCTTGCTCTATTGGCAAGCGTCATTTTTCATT
>Ga0209292_1002119_pt1 | contig 23208 bp, 15 predicted proteins | sample GOMGulsemesocosm_2_FD_184634 | JGI IMG/M metagenome (GOLD analysis project Ga0209292, IMG submission 184634) | Methane-oxidizing microbial communities from mesocosms in the Gulf of Mexico - GOM9C Gulf of Mexico (SPAdes) (version 2) | ecosystem: Environmental > Aquatic > Marine > Cold seeps... | reverse complement strand
AAAAGATTCTTTACCGAGGATAGATATTCTGGTTGTGCCGAGTGCAGAACACCATTTAGATTCTGACTTAGAAGACAAGGCTATGCTAGCGTTTGTGCAACGTATAGATAAAGATGCCAAATATGTCACCTCACATTGCGATGGCGCATTTGTATTGGCCAAAGCAGGTGTTTTAACGGATAGAGTTTCTACTACATTTCCAAGTGATATAGACAAAATGCGAACTGCATTTCCAGCATTAGATATTCGGAAAGATGTGCTTTTTGTACACGATGGAAAATACATTACCTCTGCTGGTGGGGCAAAATCGTTTGAAGCGGCCTTGTATTTATGTGAATATTTATATGGCAAAGAAGTTGCTAAATCGTTGGCTGGAGGACTGGTAATTGATTGGAAGTTAGAAAATGTTCCGCATCTAATTGTAAATCAGTAGAATTTCTGCTTTATATACGCAGCTGTAATTTTTGAAACTTCTGACGAGTATTTTCCAAACCAAATATAATGTTCTGCATTTTTTACAGTATAAAACTGAATATCATTTCCCAAAGATTTCATTTTGATGTAAAAATTAGTTGCACTTGCATAAGGACAATTCATGTCTTTTTCTCCATGAATTAAAAGCATTTTAGTGTTGGTTTTTTTCGTTAAATGATTTGGCGAAATTTCTTTAGCCTTATCCTTGTAATCAATATGTTCTCTCATCCATCTTGTATTTTTGTCAGTGAGATCGTATACTCCAGCATTCACAATTATAAAATTGGGTTTCGCATTAATTTTAAGGTTGTCAGTTTTTTCATTCCAATTTTCAACTAAGGTAGTTGCAAGGGCTAAATGACCTCCTGCAGAGTTTCCTGTGGCTAAAATTTTAGTTGGATTGATATTGTGTTTTTTTGCATTTTCTCTTAACCAGCGAATGGCAGACTTTGCATCTTTTACAGCTTCATATGGATAGGTTCCTTGTTTTGCTTTTATACGATACTCAACAACAGCAACTACCCAGCCATTTTTTGCATATTCTTTTGCGGTACTAAAATACCAAAATGGATTTCCAGTTGACCAGCTTCCTCCATGAAACTGAACTATAGTTGGCCTATTTCCTTTAAATACATTCTTATCTGGCAGAAAAAGATGCATTTCTAATTCGAAATTAGCTACTGTTTTATAAATTTCGATTACATGTTTTGCTCTTTCTTTATACTGTTTCTTATAGACACTAATTAATTTTGAAAGAGCGCTGTTCTTTTTATTGTTACTGGTAAGATTGGTATAGAAATCTCCAATATTTTTAACCCCTTTATTATCTATATGCTCATATAAATATTTCTCTTTCCAATAAGTATTTACCTCTGGATTGCTGAAGAAAGTATCAATTACGTTCCAGTTTGCATGTAACTGTTGATTGTCCATTTTTTGATAAGCACCATTTTGTAATTTTTTAGTGCTCTCTATTGAAATAAACGACGCTGCATAACTTATAAGATATTTGTTGGAAAGTAATTTAGGTTGATTAAAATCGAAAAGATTTATATCGAGTTTTTTTTGATTTATTTTTGAAAATATAGTTTTTTTTCCTGTAAAACGTTTGTGAAGTTTAGGATACTCCAGAATATACTTATCAAGCGAAACTCTAATTGCTAAGCTTTCATAATTATATGTTTTGGAATCTAAATTCTTTTTGTTTTTTTGAAGATGATTAATGAATATGTTCTTTAAAGAATCAATCTTTTTTGTAAAGTCATCTTGGTCTAATAAGTGAAGTTGATAATTATTATTGCGTATATATTTCCAAATAGGAATTCCAATTATTTTTTGTTCATTTAAAAAAGTTTCTTTTTTGATAAGGACTCCTGATTCTTTCTTTTTGCTACAACTTAAAAAGAAAAGAATAAGAATATAGAAGTAGTATGTAGTTCTCATCGTCTAATTAATTGGTGTATAATTCGTTTGAGATTATCCATTCTCCATCAGAAAAATGCCATTCTGTGATGCCATTTTGCTCATGAATGGTTCCTTTATATTTGTAGGTAGCAATATATTTTTCAAAAGCGATGTCATTCTTGCTTTGTATTGAAATAATATCGTGTTTTATGATTTTATATCCATGTAACATATTTTTTTTAAGAGCTTCTTTGATTCTTTTCTTTCCACAAATAGTATTAGTAGAAATACAAGCATCATTGCTGAATTTTGAGATAATAGCATCAATATTACCTTCATTTACCCAATTTGTGATTTCTTTTCGAGAAGATTCTATTTTATTTTCAACTCCTATGTTTGAAGAACGTTTATCGTTTGAATAAAAATAAAAAGCACTTGCAATAGATGAAATAATTAATAGAGAGAATAGTATCTTAGCTACTTTGTTGTTGAAAGGAAATGTTTTTTCTATCCAATAATAAAGAGTGCTTTTTTTTAAGGAAAGATCTTCGCCTTGATAATTAAGTGTTGTAAGAACAAGTTTTAAAGTATAACCTCTTGGTGTTACTTCACCAGATTCTATCCGTTGTAAAGTTCTTATATTAAGGTTGCATTTGTCAACTAGTTCTTTTTGGGTAAGACCTTGAGATTTTCTAAGTTCAGTGATTTTTTTACCCAAGTTAGGTTGATTCATAATAAATATATTTTTCTGCAAGACTAACTGATTTAAGCGTTAAACAATACGAATTTTAGAATATTTGATACGGCGTTTAATGATTTCGCTCCTTTCAGTTGTAAGATAAGAATTTAATTAAAATTAAATTAGGGCTAAAAAAAAAAGGCTACCAAGTTGGTAGCCTTTTTTAATTGATATGGGTTAATTTTATCCTTTTAACCAAGCTTTTCTTAATTTTGTTTTTGAGTTGTCTGCAGGCAGTTCCTCAATAACTAAACTCTTTTGTTCCGTTTTTGGGGCAATAGCTTTTCCTTTTAATTTTATTGTTTCTCCATTTCTTACAACTTCAAAAGTTAAAGCATCTCCAACTTTCCATTGCATAGACTTTCCTAATATTTGTCTCGCATTCTGTAATGAAATTGCTTCTCCATTTACTGTTTTAATAAGGTCACCAGCTTTTACGCCTAATGCAATTAAACCTGTATTGGTTCTTTTTGTAAAGAAAATGTCTCTTTTTGCATTTACAGAAATGAAAGGTTGGTTTTTGCTATCTAGAAAATATTTAGCATCAACAGTTTCGGTAACACTTTTAACCCCTGCTTTTGCAAAGAAAGTAGTATAGTCTATTGGTGTATTTCCAACAACATGTGTTTTGAAAAATTCTCCAACTGAAGGATAGGTCATTTTTACAATCTCAGCAATAATCTCTTCATCTTTAAAAGCTCTGGCCTTTCCGTACTTTTTAGATAAATCTAACATCATATTTCTAACACCGTACGTTCCATTGCTTTCTTCTCTTAAAATAATGTCTAAACACATTCCAATTAAAGCACCCTTCTGGTACACATTTCCATAGTTTTTAGCATATTTTGGTTCTAAAATGTTTTTACTCATTTTAGTAAAAGACATGGCATCATCAAACCTCATTGATGAAGCAATTTTATTTTTCATCTCAGCAATAAAATCTTTTTCAGAAATTAGTCCTTGATTTACTTGAAAAAGATTGGCGAAATATTCAGTCATACCTTCATACATCCACAAATGTTCAGACATGTTTGCTTTGTTAAAATCAAATGAATGAATCTCTTCTGAATGCACAGAAAGAGGCGTTACAATATGAAAAAATTCATGAGAAACAGTTCCGTTAATCATTCCGTCTGCAAGTTGTTTTTTAGAGTATGATTCTGGATACACTACTGTAGTAGAAGATCTATGCTCTAAGGCTCCAAAACTATTCCATTTGTATACTTTAGAATCAAAAAGATATAATAAAATGTTATATTCATTTGTAGTTACAAACCCTTCTAAGAAATTGGTCTGAGCGAGTACCATTTTCTTTAAATCTGCTTCCATGTCTTTTGCTGAATGCACATTGTTTGGAGAATACACCGTAAAGTTTACATTGATTCCGTTTACTGTAAAACTCACATTATTTAAGGGAGCATACATTATTGGGTTGTCAGAAATTTCATCATACCTTGGAGCTAAAAATACATCTTTCGTATTGTCTGTCTTCGTGGTGTTTTTATTAATTAATGAGGAAGTTTCATATAAATTTGCTGGATGCGTTATAGAAATTTCATAAGGAAATTCTTTTTTGTCATTAAAATATCCAATAAAACCAGGTAAGTTCAATAAGAAATTTTTTCCCTCTTCAATGTTTGTTCCAGCCATTACATAAATGTTATGTTTTTCCTTTGTGTCAAACGTATCTTCAATCCAGTAAGAGATTTTGTCCATTTTCTTAGCATTGTTAATTTGCCAAGAATTGTCGTTTAATTTTTGAACAGTCAATTCATTTCCATCATAATCAAATGCTTTAAACTCAGAAACAAATTTACCATAATCACTCATGGCATACGTTCCTGGTACGATTGCAGGGATGTTGTATATTATTGTTTCTTTTTTAATTTTTTGAGGATTTACTTCAACCTTCACTTTGTCGTCTACAACTGTGTTTAAATCGATAGCAACTTCAATTAAAGTTTTTTTGTTTTTAGCGATATTAGAAGTAGCACAGCTACCTAGAAATGCGATTGCTGCAACAGCAATAAATATTTTTCTCATGATATATTTTTGGTTAAAAATTGGTTAAAGATAAATATAAGACGTGCAATCGACCAAATAGTTACAGTGTTTAACATAACTTTTGCAGTATATAAAGGCGACACAAACCATTAGAAAAGTAGTGCAATCCATTTAAAATGGGTATTTTTGCAGCGGCATGAGTGAATTAAGATTAACAGATTGGTTACCAACTACTAATAAGGAGGTAAAATTAAAGGGGTGGGAAGAGTTAGATGTAATTCTTTTTAGTGGAGATGCCTATGTCGATCATCCATCTTTTGGGCCGGCTGTTATTGGCCGTATCCTTGAAAGCTATGGATTAAGAGTTGCCATTGTTCCTCAACCTAGTGTGAATGATAATCTGCAAGATTTCGAGAAATTAGGAACACCTCGTTTGTTTTTTGGAGTTACTGGTGGGTGTATGGATCCAATGGTGAGTAATTATACTGCTAGTAAAAAAAGACGAGATAAAGATGCGTATACACCAAATGGTGACAAAGGGTTTAGACCTGATTACGCAACTTCTGTGTATTCTAAAATTTTAAAAGATAAGTTTCCAGAGGTTCCCGTATTAATTGGTGGGATTGAAGCTTCTTTGCGTAGAGTAACTCATTATGATTATTGGTCAGATAAACTATTACCAACTATTTTAGAAACTTCTAAAGCAGATATGTTGGTGTATGGAATGGGAGAACAGCCATTGCGAGAGATTGTTGAGTTGTTGCAGAAAGGAGTGCCTTTTTCGAGTTTAAAAAACATCAAACAAACGGCTGTCTTTATCAACCAAAAGGAAGAGAAATTACCTGTTGTACATGATTGGGAAGATGTGACAATCAATTCACATGAAGCATGTTTAAAAGATAAAAAAACATTTGCGTCTAATTTTAAAGTAATTGAACAAGAATCAAATAAATTAAAAGCAAGAAGAATCTTACAAGATGTTGAGGGAAAAACATTGGTGATCAATCCGCCATGTGCAACGATGACAGAAAAGGAAATTGACGGCTCTTTTGACTTGCCTTTTACGCGTTTACCGCATCCAAAATATAATAAACGTGGGCCGATTCCTGCGTTTGAAATGATCAAGTTTTCTATCAATATTCACAGAGGATGTTTTGGAGGTTGTAGTTTTTGTACCATTTCTGCACATCAAGGAAAGTTTATTGCCAGTAGAAGTCAAGAATCTGTATTAAAGGAAATTGATAAAGTGGCAAATATGCCAGATTTTAAAGGGTATTTATCTGATATTGGTGGTCCATCAGCAAACATGTATCAGATGAAAGGAAAAATACAATCTATCTGCGATAAATGTGTTGCGCCAAGTTGTATTTCTCCTGTGATTTGCTCTAATTTAGATACTTCACATAAACCTTTAACGGAATTGTATCAGGCAGTTGATAAGCATCCGAAAGTGAAAAAATCGTTTGTAAGTAGTGGAATTAGACATGATATGTTGGTTCCTGAATTCAATAAAAATGCGGACCCAAAAGAATTAGATGCTTTTACCGAAGAGGTAATGACAAATCACGTTTCTGGGCGATTAAAAGTAGCTCCAGAACATACCTCTGATCCTGTATTAAAATTAATGCGTAAGCCTTCTTTTAAATATTTTCATCTGTTTAAAAAGCGCTTTGATAGGATCAATATCAAGAAGAAATTAAACCTACAGTTGATTCCATATTTTATTTCTAGTCATCCTGCAAGTGAAGTTGAAGATATGGCGAATTTAGCTGCAGAAACGAAAGATATGGGCTTTCAGTTAGAACAAGTGCAAGGATTTACTCCTACACCAATGACTGTTGCAACTGTAATTTATTATTCGGGGTATCATCCATATACTTTAAAACCAACAAAAACTCCGAAAACAAAAAAGGAGCGTGAAGACCAACATAAATTTTTCTTTTGGTATAAAAAGGAAAATAAAGATTGGATTCGAAATACATTGAACAAAGTGGGAAGGCAAGATTTGTTAAAAGTCTTATTACCAGATACTAATTCTTGGAAAAAGAACAAAAAAGCATCCGAAGCAAAGAATACTTTTGACGATGCTGTGCCAGTTCCTTTTAATCGACGTAAAAAGAAGGTTTCTAGAACCTCAAAACAAAAGAAACGAAGAAGGTAGTTTCCTTTAGAAGTGTTAAATGTTTAATAACTCCGTTTTTTACTAAAAAATTATTGCTACTTTTAGGTTAGATTATTCAAAACTAACCTAATGAAACGAAACAAATACCTATTTGCTTTGATATGCTCATGTATCTTAGTAAGTTCTATTTCTGCACAAGAATATTTTTTCAAAAACCAAGCACCTTTTAATACTCAAATTCCAACTCCAGAAGCCTTTTTAGGGTATCCAATAGGAGAACAACATACGAGACACGATTTAATTGTTGCGTATTTAACAAAACTTGCCGAAGTTTCTGACAGAGCTTCCATTGAGGTGTATGGGAAAACACATGAAAACCGTAAGCTGATTATGTTTACTGTAACATCTCCAGAAAACTTAACCAACCTAGCAGCTATAAAATCGAAGCATTTACAATTTGTAAATCCGAAAGTCACTCCAAAAAATTATAATAAAGTTCCGGTGATTATCCAATTAGGATATAATGTACACGGTAATGAACCTTCTAGTTCAGAAGCGGCATTATTAACTGCTTATACATTGGTTGCATCAAACAGTGCAGCGGTAAAAAATTACTTAAACAAGTCGGTGATTTTTATAGACCCAACTATCAATCCAGATGGAAGAGATAGACATACACAATGGGCAAATCAATTCAAAGCAAAACAATTAGTTTCTGATAATACAGATGCAGAACACAATGAAGCTTGGCCGAGAGGAAGAACAAATCATTATTGGTTCGATTTAAATAGAGATTGGTTATTGGCTGTACATCCAGAAAGTCAAGGGAAATTAAAATGGATGCACGATTGGTATCCAAATGTAGTGACAGATTTCCATGAAATGGGAACGAATAGCAATCACTTTTTTGAGCCAATGAAGCCAATTGGTTCATTAGATCCGATTATGCCAAAAGAGAATTATGAAGATTTAAATAATCTATTCGCACCTTATTTTTCAAGTGCTTTGGATAAAATTGGATCTTTTTATTATACCAAAGAATCCTTTGACGGAACCTATCCTGGTTATGGATCTTCATATCCAGATTTACAGGGAGGTTTGGCATTGTTGTTTGAACAAGCAAGTTCTAGAGGTCATATTCAAGACACAGATTACGGTAAAATGACTTTTGCCTTTACCATTAGAAACCAATATACCTCTGGGATTGCAACTATAAAAGCAGCTGTAGGAAATAAAGCATACTTGAGAAAGTATCAACAGAACTTTTTCAAATCAGCGCTAAAGAAAAAAGCGAAGAGTGGTTTTGCAGGTTATGAATTCGGAGATGATTATGATATGAACCGTAACAAAGCGTTTGTTGATCAATTGTTAACACACAAAATTAAAGTTTATAAAAAAGGCAAAAAGTTTGTAGTACCGTTAAAACAACCACAACATAGAATGGTGCAAACCATGTTCGAAACCTACCGTAAATATAGTGATAGTGTGTATTATGATGCTTCTGCTTGGAGTGTTGCTAATTTCTATAATATGAAATACAAAGGGTTGAAATCTGTGAAGTTGGGGGCGGAAATCACGTCGTCAAAAGGCATTGTAAACAATTCGAAAATCCAAAAAGCAAGCTATGCGTATATCATTGATTGGGATGATTATAATTCGCCAGCAGCTTTATATTATATGCAATCTAAAGGATTAAAAATTGCGTCAGCTTTTAAGCCTTTTTCTATACAAACATCAAATGGAAATAAAAGTTTTAACTATGGAAGTTTATTAATTCCGATAAGTAAACAGAAAAAATCGAGTTCAGAAGTGTATCAAATTGTTTCAGAAGCACAGGCCAAATATAACGTTCCGGTTTTTGGAACCAATAGCGGGTATAGTATCAAAGGAATTGATTTAGGATCTAATAACTTTAGAGCATTGACTAAGCCCAAGGTAGCCATGTTGGTCGGAGAAGGTGTAAGCTCTTTAGAGGCAGGTGAAGTATGGCACTTGTTAGACACAAGAGTTGATATGCCAATTACAAAAATTAGAATGGCGAGTTTTAGAAGAGCTAATTTTGATAAATACAATACCTTGGTGCTTGTTTCTGGAAGTTATAGTCAATTAGATTCTGTACAACGACAGAAATTAAAAAATTGGGTTTCTAAAGGAAATACAATTGTTACCATTGCTAGAGCTTCTAAATGGATGATCGATAAAAAATTGGTAAAAGAAAGTTTAACTAAAAAGCCCAAATCAAAATCAAAAGAGAAAAAACCAACAAAAAGATTGCCGTATGTGGATGCTGGTGAGCACAGAGGAAGAGATAGAATTGGAGGAATTATTTTAGAAGTAGATTTGGATATTACACACCCGTTGGGGTTTGGATATCATGCATCTAAAATTCCGGTGTATAAAAACAATATGGTGTTTTTAGCGCCAAGTAAAAATGCATATGCAACGATCGCAAAATATTCAAAAAACCCACATATAGATGGATTTATCACCCAAAAGAATTTAGATACTTTTATTAAGCCATCAGCATCTTTATTAGTGAGTAAGATTGGTCGTGGTAGAGCAGTATTATTTGCAGACAACCCAAACTTTAGGGGTGCTTGGTACGGAACAAATAAATTATTTTTAAACGCACTTTTTTTAGGGAACAAATTTTAAATCAAGAACCAATTAAATACATCGTATGATGACTAGAAACCTACTATTAATTTTTGCATTCATTTTTAGTTTACAAGGGTTTTCTCAAAAAGAATATTTGGGAGACGGGCCATATTCACAATTAATAATTAGGGGCGTTATGTTGATTAACGGTGATGGTTCTCCACCTCGTGGTCCCATGGATATTGTGGTAGAAAATAATAGTATTGTAAAAATGCAAATAGTGGGGTACCCTGGTGTGAAAATAAACCAAGAGAGAAGACCTAAATTAAAAGAAGGAGGGAAAGAATTAGATGCTAACGGCATGTATTTACTGCCAGGTTTTATAGACATGCATGGCCATATTGGTGGTTCTGCTCAAGGAGCAAGTCCAGAATATGTGTTTAAATTATGGATGGCTCATGGGATTACAACCGTTAGGCAGCCAAGTGGAATCAATGCAATGAAGCTTAAACAGCAAAGTGCTGAAAATAAGATTGTAGCACCACGTATTTTTGAATATACAGGTTTTGGCTCGGGAAGTGAAAAGATAATTTCTACTCCAAAAGAAGCGAGAGCTTGGGTACGGAAGAATGCCAAAAATGGAGCCGATGGAATTAAATTTTTTGGTGCTGAACCAGAAATAATGGCTGCCGCAATTGCAGAGAATAAAAAATTGGGATTGCGTTCTACAGCACATCATGCACAGTTAAGTGTTGCTCGTTGGAATGTATTGCATTCTGCGAGAGCGGGGATGACTTCAATGGAACATTGGTATGGTTTGCCAGAAGCATTATTTGAAGATAGAACAGTGCAAAATTACCCATTGGATTATAATTATCAAAATGAGCAGCATCGTTTTGAGGAAGCTGGTAAGTTGTGGGCACAAGCTGCAAAACCATATTCGAAACATTGGAACAAAGTAATGAACGAATTGTTAAGTCTAGATTTTACATTAGACCCAACATTTAATATTTACGAGGCAAGTAGAGATTTGCAAAGAGCACGTAGAGCAGAATGGCATGAAACCTATACCATGCCAAAATTATGGGAGTTTTACCAGCCTAGTAAAATTAGCCATGGTAGTTATTGGCATTTTTGGGGAACAGAACAAGAAGTGCAATGGAAAAAGAACTACCAACTATGGATGACGTTCGTAAATGAATATAAAAATAGAGGTGGACGTGTTACAGTTGGAACAGATTCGGGATTTATTTATCAATTGTATGGATTTGCATATCCTAGAGAGTTGGAGTTGTTGCGTGAAGCAGGGTTTCATCCGTTGGAAGTAATTAGAGCTGCCACCTTAAATGGAGCCGAAGCCTTGGGATGGGAAGATAAAATTGGTTCTGTGCAAATAGGGAAGTTGGCCGACTTTGTAATTGTAGAAGAAAATCCATTGGTGAATTTAAAAGTGTTGTATGGAACAGGTGCCATTAAATTAACAAAAGACAATAAAGTAGTGCGCGTTGGTGGTGTAAAATACACCATTAAAGACGGAATTATCTATGACGCCAAACGCTTGTTAGCCGATGTAAAGAAAATGGTAGATACAGAAAAAGCAAAAAGCAATTGGAAATTGAAACAGCCCGGAACTAAAAACTAACTTTCATAGAATAATATTATGACTGTAAGATTTATTAAGTACAAACCTTACAGTCATTTTTGTCTTGTATTTCTCCAACCAGTTTGCCATCATCATTTAAGACATAGCCACAACAATCCATAAAACCATGTGCAATAAGTTTTCTAGCGCGTTGAATTTGAGATTTAGTAGTAGGCAATGTCTGTTTTAATTGTAAGGCTACTTCTTGTTGTTTAAGGCCTTTGATGTCAGATAAAAACAATGGATCCCTGTATTTTTTTGGTAAATTTTGTAGTATACCTCGCAAACAGTCTTTCTCAGTATGCACCTCTTCTTCGATGACCGTTTCAGATTCAAAATCTGCAAACTCAAACGTTTTATTGCTCGATTTAAAGTAGTCTAAGATAGAATTTCTTGCAATAGAAAAGATCCATGATTTTAACTTTGTAATGTCTTTTAAAGTATGCAGTTTCGTGTGGATTTTAATAAAAGTATCCTGCAAGATATCTTCAGCAATAGCCTTTTCTTTGACTTTGCTGAAAATAAAGCGATTCAAATCGTTCGCGTATTTTGTCCAAACTTGTTGTGTTGTCATAGATATATGTTTGTCATTGCGAAAGAGAATCGTTTGAAGTAATCTATTTTAGGTTTGTATAGATTTCTACGTCATACTTCTTCGCAATGACATGTGTTATTTAACAATTACAATTGTTACAAGAGCAATTGTCACAGGTGCAGTTTTCACAGCTTCCAGTTTTACATCCCTCACAATTACACGTACATTGATTTTTATTTTTCATGATATTAAATTTTTAATGTTCATATAATAGACATACAATTTACAAAAAAGATGCATTTATTTTGAGAAATATTTTTCTAATTCTTTTCGAATCGGAATTGGTTTGATAGGAGAAATGTTTGTGCCTCCAGTATTTCCTTTAGGAACCCAAATTAAAGTAAATAGGAGTGAGGCTATGATTCTAAAAGCTTGCCCAATGATTTCTTTTGTATTGTTGGTTTTGATTCCAAATACAAACATCCAATAATGACTGAGGGTATGCCTCCATAAATGTTGCTGACCTAGAATGTGCGCATTTTCTAAATAGTAAAATGCTGTTGAGTATTCTTTCTTTATTAAGGCTTTTTTGCCTAGTTGTAGATGTCTGTAGAATTCTAATTTTAACTGTTGGGTTGTCATGATTTTCTCAAATAGACAAAATTTTTAAAAAAAAGATGCAAAAAAACCTCACATTTAATTGTGAGGTTTTTGTTTTATGATCTTTCGACGCTACTCGGATAAGCCATTCATGTATTTTTTATTAAATGAAGGCATTGCCTTTTACATGTTTCTTCTATATTGTCCACCAACTTTAAATAAGGCTTCTGTAATTTGTCCTAAAGAACAGAATTTTGTTGCTTCCATTAGTTTGTCAAATAAGTTTTCATTCTGAACAGCTGCCTCTTGTAAAATAGCTAATTGCTCTTTTACTTTAGTGGTATTTGCAGCATTCAATAAATCTTTCGTTTTAATTTGGAATTGCTTTTCTTCTTCTGTGGCTCTAATAACTTCAGCGGGTTGTACCGTTGGAGATCCTTTAGAACTTAAGAAGGTGTTTACACCAATAATAGGGAACTCACCAGTATGTTTTAAGGTCTCGTAATACAAGCTTTCTTCTTGTATTTTAGAACGTTGATACATGGTTTCCATTGCTCCTAATACACCACCTCGTTCTGTAATTCTGTCAAATTCAGTTAACACAGCTTCTTCAACCAAATCAGTCAATTCTTCAATAATGAATGATCCTTGAATTGGGTTTTCATTCTTTGTTAACCCTAGTTCTTTATTGATGATTAACTGGATAGCCATTGCTCTTCGCACAGATTCTTCTGTAGGGGTTGTAATGGCCTCGTCGTATGCATTTGTATGTAATGAGTTACAATTGTCATTAATGGCATACAGCGCTTGCAATGTTGTTCTAATATCATTAAAATCAATTTCTTGAGCATGTAAAGAACGTCCAGAAGTTTGAATGTGGTATTTTAGCATTTGAGCTCTCGAATTTGCTCCGTATTTATACTTCAACGCTTTTGCCCAAATCTTACGAGCCACTCTACCAATAACTGAATATTCTGCGTCAATTCCGTTTGAGAAAAAGAACGATAAATTCGGTCCGAACTTATTAATGTCCATTCCTCTAGAAAGATAATACTCAACATACGTAAATCCGTTAGATAATGTCAATGCCAATTGTGTAATTGGATTGGCTCCAGCTTCTGCAATATGATACCCAGAAATTGAAACAGAATAGAAATTACGAACTTGTTTGTCGATGAAATATTCTTGCACATCTCCCATTAAACGTAGCGCAAACTCTGTAGAGAAAATACAGGTGTTTTGTGCCTGGTCCTCTTTTAAAATATCTGCTTGAACCGTTCCTCTAACTTGATGTAATGTGTCTGTTTTTATTTGTTGATAGACCTCTTCAGGTAGTACTTGATCTCCAGTTAAGCCTAGTAAAAGTAGGCCTAAACCATCATTTCCTTCAGGTAGTTTTCCTTGGTAAGCAGGTCTTTCTAATCCTTTCGAATCGTAAATTTTAGCGAATGTTGCTTCAACTTGCTTTTCTAATTTATTTTCTTTGATGTATTTTTCACAATTCTGATCAATAGCAGCATTCATAAAGAACCCTAACAACATCGGTGCAGGGCCGTTTATTGTTAAGCTTACAGATGTTAATGCATGTGTTAAGTCAAATCCAGAAAACAATTTTTTTGCATCACCTAAACAACAAATAGAAACTCCAGCATTACCAATTTTCCCGTAAATATCTGGTCTGACTTCGGGGTCATTTCCGTATAGTGTAACGGAGTCAAAGGCTGTAGAAAGACGCTTTGCAGGCATTCCTAAACTCACATAATGAAAACGCCTGTTTGTCCTTTCGGGGCCACCCTCACCCGCAAACATTCTTGTTGGATCTTCACCGGTTCTTTTAAATGGATACAATCCAGAAGTAAACGGGAATTCGCCAGGAATATTTTCCTGTAAGTTCCAACGTAATAAATCTCCCCATGCTTGGTATTTTGGTAACGCAACTTTGGGTATTTGAGTCTTAGATAATGATTCGCTATGTGTTTCTATGTTGATTTCTTTACCACGTACTTTAAATGTGTAAATAGGGTTTTTATATTTTTGAACTTTTTGGTTCCAGTTTAAAATGATTTCCCAATTATGTGGATCCAGATTTAGTTTTACTTTTTCAAATTGAGCAACTAAAAGCTTCGCGAATGGTAATTCGTTATCCGCAACTAGTTTGAGGATCTCATCTTCTTCAATCCCATTTTTAGAAAGGAAAGACGCTTTCGCTTTGTTCGGAATGATAGAAAGAATTGTTTGGTATATACCATATAATTTTTGAGCAACAATTACTTGTTTGTCAACCTTTTCGTCGTATCCTCTATTGCTTTCTGAAATTTCAGACAAATAGCGAACCCTTCTTGGTGGAATCACAAATATTTTTTCAGACATTTCTTTTGTAATTGCCATGTCTGATTTTAAATCTACCCCGGTTTTCTCAACCAGTTTATCCATGATACGTTTGTACAACGTATTCATTCCTGGATCATTAAATTGAGAGGCAATTGTACCAAAAACTGGCATGTCATCCATATGGATATCCCAGAGATTATTATTACGCATGTATTGTTTTTTTACATCTCGTAAAGCATCTAAAGCACCACGTTTATCAAACTTGTTAATGGCAACTAAATCAGCAAAATCGAGCATGTCAATTTTTTCTAATTGAGTCGCAGCACCAAATTCAGGAGTCATCACATACAATGACGTATCTGAGTGTTCTATTATTTCTGTATCAGATTGCCCAATTCCAGAAGTTTCTAAAATAATCAAATCAAATTCAGCTGCTTTTAAAACGTGCACCGCTTCATTTACATATTTTGATAAGGCTAAATTTGATTGACGCGTTGCCAAAGAGCGCATATACACACGTTCGTTGTTAATAGAGTTCATTCGAATTCTATCTCCTAATAATGCACCGCCCGTTTTGCGTTTCGATGGGTCTACAGAAATTAAGCCAATTGTCTTGTCTGGAAAATCCGTTAAGAACCTACGTACCAATTCGTCCACTAAAGAAGATTTTCCTGAACCACCAGTTCCAGTAATTCCTAAAACAGGAGTTTTAGAATTTTTATTCTTCTTGTGAATACGATCTAATGTTTCTCTGGCAATTTCAGGGAAGTTTTCTGCCGAAGAAATAATACGAGCAATGCTCCCAATTTCTTTGTTCGCTAACTGATTAATTTCACCATTCAGAACATCACCAATCGCAAAGTCAGATGTTTTTACCAAATCATTGATCATTCCTTGTAAACCAAGATCACGACCGTCATCTGGAGAATAAATACGTGTAATTCCGTACTCCATCAGCTCTTTAATTTCTTCTGGAAGAATTACACCACCTCCACCACCAAATATTTTGACGTGAGATGCGCCTTTTTCTTGAAGAAGATCGTACATGTATTTAAAGTATTCATTATGACCACCTTGATATGAGGTTATGGCAATAGCATTTGCATCTTCTTGTATTGCACAGTTTACGACTTCTTCTACACTTCTATCATGGCCTAAGTGAATCACTTCAACTCCTGTTGATTGTATGATTCTACGCATAATGTTAATAGCCGCATCGTGACCATCAAATAGTGCTGCAGCAGTTACAATTCGTACTTTATGTTGAGGCTTATAAGGTGTTATTTGTTCCATTCGTAATAAATCTTGTTATTTTCGAGTGCAATTTACGGAATTCTTAAAAAAGATTAAGATTCTTTAACTAATTTTAAAGGATTTGTGTACAGTATTTAATGGTATGCTTTTTGTGGTTTATAAATTGACTATTAAAAAAGGATATATTATGAAAAAAGTTAAACTATTTATTTTAGTGTTTATTTTTGGGCTTACCTCTTGTAGTACGGTCAGAGTGATTACAGATTACGATGCTAAAACAGATTTCACTTCTTATAAAACATTTGCATTTTACAAAAAAGGAATCGATAAAGCGAAGATTTCTGATTTAGACAAACGAAGAATATTGAGAGCAATAGAAACAGAAATGTTAGCCAAAGGATATACCAAATCAAAGAATCCAGATCTATTGGTAAGTCTTTTTACAAAATCTCGAAAAAAGGTAAACGTTGATATGAGCATTGGGTATCCAAATCATTTTTGGTATCCAACGTATTACTATAGTCGTGATCGCATTCGAATTACAAAGCAAACAGAAGGAACTTTATTTATAGATATAATCAGTACTAAGAACAATGAATTGCTTTGGCAAGGAATAGGCTCTGGAGCTTTAAGAGCAAAAGTTGGCCCGAAAAAAGAAGAAAAAATTAAGCTTTTTGTAACTGAAATTTTAAATAAATTTCCGCCAGAAGTTAAAAAGTAAATTAAAATTGAGAACGTCCTCTTTAGGGCGTTTTTTTGTGTTAATTTTGTAATATGTTTAAACCAAGATTGGAATTAGAGCCCGACGATTATTACCTAAATGAACAAGGCTATAAAGTATTTACAGAAAAATACCATTTAAAGAGAGGGTATTGTTGTAAGAGTGGTTGCAAGCATTGTCCATTTGGCTATGACAAAAAAACAGATTCTTTCAAATAAGTTTATTTGGATTAATTCTTTGTAAATCAATTAAATATGGTATATTTATAAGTATATATACTTAAAAATGTCTCGATTAAATCAACTTTCACGATATAGAAAACACTTAGAAGAGCGTTATAACAAGTTGGTAGAAAGATCTAATGATTACAAATACATTGATGAGATTAAAAGTGATAGAGCTGCGTATAAAGCGATGAAGATTTTAGGAAAACTAAATAAAGTCAATTATTTAAATAAGAAATTTTCGAGCATTACTTAGAATGGTCCTTGTAATTGTAATGAATAATCATTAGTTGTTTTTGTCTAATATAAGTTGCTTCTTGGGATGTTAGTTCTACTAAATATAGAATAACGGTTACTTGGTGCTAAAGGCTTATGAAATAGTATATATAAATGAGCTATAATCTTTCTCTTAGCTGTTGAAAATAGTCAAAAGCTTTTACGAGTCTACTTCCATGCCAACTAAATAATTCTCCATCCACAAAAATTGTTTTTGCTTGACGTGTGCATCTGCGCAATTCGAATGCATGTTCTTCTTTAAAAGGGTAGGGTTCTGAAGATAAAAAGAGAAGATCTGGGTCTCCTTCGAGTCTAATATTTTTGATTTCAATTTCGGGATATCGATCCTTGTTCTTATAGATGTTGTCTAGTTTGTTTAACGCTAGTATATGGTTGATATAGGTATTGTTTGCAGCAACCATCCACGGGGTTCTCCATATAAAATAGGCGACTTTTAAAACTGGTTTTTGATTTATAAATGCCTTAAAGTTATTGCGTTTAAAATTGATTTTTTGACTTAACATATTTGCTTCGGTATTTTTAAAAAAAAGTAAGCCATATGCTTCAATAAGATCTAAAGAATCATTTATTGTGTAGATTTCAGAAACATGAACAATTGCAATTTTTTTGCATTCTTCTACGATTTCTTTTGTGTTTTCTTCTTTGTTGCAAAGAATATGTGTGGGGTTTAGGGATTTTATTTTGTCGAAATTGCAATTTTTGGTGCCACCAACAATGTCTTTCGTTTGCTTAAGGTGAACTGGGTGAACACAAAACTTTGTGATTCCAACAATAGCATCTTCTAAGCCTAAATCAACTAGTAATTCGGTTTGAGAAGGAACTAATGATACAATTCTAAGAGTATTTGTAGATGTAGGTTTTATAACGAGAAATTTTATTCAATATAAGGAATACTAATGTGAGTAATGATACCACTTTGGTCTTTTTTGTTTTTCATGAAATATTGAAAGTCATTATTGTAAATAGTTTTTAATCGCTCCAAAGTATTCTTAATCCCAATGTTTGTTTTGGAAAGTTTAAAATTTTTCTCCAATAATTTTCCATTGTTTGAGATTGTGATTAAAATTCTATCCCCTTCTTTTTCGATAGATAAATCAACTTCTAAATCTGTTGTTTCGTAATCATAGCCATGTTTGATAGAATTTTCTATAATTGGTTGTAACAATAAACTAGGAAAGTTAGCCTTTAGTAAAGCATCGTCAATTTCTGAAGTAAAAGTAAAATGATCAGAAAATCGAACTTCAATAATGTTAATGTATTTTACAAGCATATTTAATTCTTGCTCTAGGGTGATAAGATTTTTGTTTCCTATGTCTAGCAACTCTCTAAGTAAGTTCCCTAAATCTGCAATTGTATTTTGGGCCTGGGTTTTATTTATATCTACTAACGCTGAGATACTGTTTAAGGTGTTGAATAAAAAATGAGGTTGTAGATTGCTTTTTAACAAATTAAGCTTCGCACTTGATAGCTGAGCAGTAATTAAGGCTTTTTCGTTTTCTACTTCTTTATTTTTTTTAATAAAATAATACGTGTAAATTATTAAAACCATAATAAAATAAATCAAAAAATTGACATCTAAAGAGTTAATAATTCCGTTTATATGCATTGGAATATTAATTTGCGATATAGAAAAGCGGCCAATGATTACAAAAAATACGATTGAACCAAAGTAGATGAAAAATCCAATTGATAATGACAGCACAGAATGAATAGCAATTATGGACAGTAGTTTAATTTTCTTGTCGATCATAATCTTTGTTGCGATCGCAGCGAAAATAATAAAAGTCATAACGGCAAAATAGTCAACTACAAAATGATCAATTATAAGGTTTTTCCAGCTAATACTTTCATGTTCTACTTTATAGAACTTAAAATACGCTGCTTTTATAAAACTAACAGTTAGCGTAATTGCATAGAATCCCGCTAAAATTAAGATTAATTTTAAATCAATTTTTTTTCGAAATTGTGTAATCATTTAAATTCCCATTAAGTTTTGGAATTCTTTTTTATAGCTTTTACTTATTCTAAATAGTTTATTATCTGTCGTTTTTAAATCGATTTCTCCGTAATTGGAATGGATAAGCTCTGAGATAGAACTGATATTAACAATAGTTGACCTATGAATCCTTATGAATTGATTAGAATCTAATCGCTGAGTCAAGTTTGTTAAAGATTCCCGTAGCAGATGCTTTTTTTCATTTGTATATATTTCGGCATAGTACCCAGAAGCAGTAATATACTTAATTTCTTTCATCTCTAAAAAAGAAACTTTATTTCCTAACTTAATGGCTAATTTTTCCTTTGCAGGAACATGGATTTCTTCATCCTTTTTCACATATTTAATTAAGTTATTCAGCTTGTCTTCAAAATGAATAAAATCATCATGTTTAAAATGATTGATTGCATTACTTACAGCTTTAAAAAAACGGTCATCTTTAAAAGGCTTTAATAGGTAGTCAAATGCAAAATAATCAAAAGCTTTAAGTGCAAACTCATCGTAGGCAGAAACAAATATAACTAAAGGTGTTTTTTCTACACTAATTTGTTCTAGAATATCAAATCCGTTCATGTCTTTTAGTTTGATATCTAAAAAGATTAAATCTGGTTGAAGTTCATTTATTTTTTCGATGGCGTTTTTACCGGTATTACAGGTGCCGCTAATTTGTAATTCTGGAATTTCTAAAATTAAATTCTTTAAGCGTTGTCTGGCTAAACTTTCATCGTCAATTATGAGTGTGGATATTATCATGTGCACTTAATATATGTACAAATTAAATATTAATAATGTTATTTCAATTGAATTCTAAAAACATTAACATCAATTTGTGAGTTATTAGGGGTGTTTATTTGGTTGCTCGGGTCATTATTAGTGTTTTTCACATCATTGCTTGTTGCCGGTAGCTTTAGATGTAGGTATGTATTTCTACCGCAATCGTTGTATTTAGTGTTGAACAACTATTATGGGGTATTCACATCATATATAACAATTTTGACTTCATGGCTTCCTAATAAACTGTTAAACGGAGATATTTTTAAGGCTTGTATTAATCAATAAAATTTATAATTTATGAAACAAGGTTACAAAAGTGTAATTATGCTTTTGCTATTTTTTAGCTCAATAGTTGGGCTGCAAGCACAAGAGAAAACAGTTTCTGGAACTGTTACAGATGGTTCTGGGCCTTTGCCTGGAGTTACTGTCTTAATTAAAGGGACAACTACTGGAACAGAAACAGATTTTGACGGAAATTACACAATTAAAGCTGCACAAGGAAATATTCTTGTTTTTAGCTTTTTAGGAATGAAAACAGTTGAGCGTTCTGTTGGTACTTCAAGTAGAATTGACTTGGTGATGACAGAAGATGCAAATGTTTTAGACGAAGTAGTTGTAGTAGCTTTTGGTACAACTACTAAAGAAGCTTTTACAGGATCTGCAACTGTTGTTGGAGCTAAAGAATTGGCATTAAGAACTGTGACTTCTCCTATTGCTGCTATTGAAGGTAAAGCAACAGGTGTACAATTTTTATCTGCTTCTGGGCAACCAGGATCATCACCCTCAATCGTTATTCGTGGAGTAGGTACCTTAAATGGTAGTTCTGCACCTTTATATATTGTAGATGGTATGCAGTTTGAAGGATCTTTAAACTCTATTAATCAAAATGATGTTGCCTCTATGACAGTATTGAAAGATGCTGCATCTACCTCATTATACGGTTCTCGTGCCGCAAATGGAGTTGTAATTATAACTACTAAATCTGGTAGAAAAGGAGCTTTAAAAGTTAACTTTTCTTCACAGTTTGGTGTTATTTCAAGAGCAATTGATGATTATAAAACTGTAGGAGCTGGTGAGTATTACGAATTGGCTTGGGAAGCATACAGAAATACTTCTACTATTGGTGGAGACCCTGCATTGGCCTCTGCATCAATTTACAATCGTTTAGGCTACAATCCTTTTGATGTTGCAAATGATCAAATTGTTGGAGTAGATGGTAAAATAAATCCAAATGCCAACCTTATTTCTAAAAGTTTAAACTGGAAAGATGTAATGGAGAGAACTGGAACTAGAGAGAATCATTCTATTAGCATTGCTGGTGGAGGTGAAAATCATAAAGTATTTTTCTCAAGTTCTTACCTTAAAGAAACGGGATATGTTATTGAAAGTGATTTTGATCGTATTACAACGCGTTTAAATGCAGAGTTTTCACCAAAAGAATGGTTAACAGTTGGAGGTAACATAAACTTAGCGCTTACTGATAGACACGGTCCTACAAGTGGAGGTACTGGTTCTATTGTAAATCCTTTTAACTGGGCTTTAAACTTGGCTCCAATTTATCCTGTATACATCAATGACCAAAATGGAAATTTAGTATTGGACGCTGCAGGACAGCCTCAATATGATCTTGGTACAGGAAATGCAGCGTACAATACGCAGTCTAGACCGTACAACCCAGGACGTCATGGTATTGCAGAATTGATTTTAAATGAAGACATTGTTAAGCATAATAATGTTGGGTTTAGAAACTTTGCTGAAATTACTTTAATGGATGGATTAAAAGCAAAAGTAGCGTACGGTAGAGATATTCAAGAACGTATTACTAAAGGGTATGAAAACCAAGTAGTAGGTGATGGTGCTCCAACTGGAAGATACAGTGAAACTAGATATAGAAGAACTGTTGAGAATTTCAACCAAATTTTATCTTACAATAAATCGTTTAACGATGTTCATAATGTAGATGTAACCTTAGGTCACGAAAGTTTTGATAGAAAATACACGCAACTTAATGGTATTGCAAATACGCAGACTGCAACTGGTATTTATGAATTTGCAAATTTCGCCGCTGGTGATAATGTAGGTGGTTTTAGTACTGACCGTACATTAGAAGGGTATTTTGCAAGAGCAAATTACAACTTTGATAGTAAATATTACTTAAGTGCATCTTTTAGAAGAGATGGAACTTCTGTTTTTGATTCAGATGTACGTTGGGGTAACTTTTACTCGGTAGGTGGATCTTGGAGAATTGATCAAGAAGAATTTATGAGTAATGTCTCTTTTGTAAATAGATTGAAATTAAGAGCTTCTTATGGTGAAGTTGGAAATGATAACTTAGGAAATTTCTATATCTCTCAAGCGTTGTATACAATTTTATCAAATGCTGGTTCTCCAGGTATATTTTGGTCAAGTACAGGGAATTCTTCATTAACATGGGAAAACCAAGTAAGTTGGGATGTAGCATTAGAATTTGGGTTGTTTAACAACAAGCTTGAAGGTTCTGTAGAATTTTACAACAAAAATTCAGTAGATCTTTTATTCAATCAACCAATTCCAACATCTGAAGGGTTAAATCAAGCGCCTTTCAATATTGGTGATATGTACAATAGAGGTGTAGAAGTAAGTTTAACAGGAAATTTGTTTAAAACAAAAGATTTTGACTGGAGCTTAACTACTCAGGTTTCTACATTTAAAAATGAGATTACTAAATTGGCAGCGCCATCTGATAATGGATCAAAACGTTGGGAAGTTGGAAGATCTAGATATGATTATTACATCTATCATTGGGCAGGTGTAGATCCAGCAAATGGAGATTCATTATATTACATGTTTGAAGACGAAGTTGTAGATGGAGCAAATACAGGAAATAGAATTCCAGTATTAAATACAGATGGAACTCAGAAAACAACAAATGATTACCAAGATGCTGGTGAAGCTTATACAGGTGATAGTAGTATTCCTGATTTAATTGGTTCTGTATCTAACAGTTTAAGATATAAGCAATTTACATTAGATTTCTTATTCACATTTGGTGTGGGTGGTAAAATTTTAGATGGAGGATACTCTAGCTTAATGCACTCAGGAACTTATGGAAGTAACTTACATGTAGATGCATTAAATGCATGGAGAGCTCCAGGAGATATTACTGATGTTCCTAGATTAGAAACAGGAAACCCTAATCAAAGAGTTGGTGGTTCTACAAGATTCTTAACGGATGCTTCTTACCTTTCTTTAAGAAATGTGAATTTTGGTTATAGTTTTGATAGCGACTTAACGAATAAGTTGAAGGTAGATAACTTAAGACTTTTTATGACTGGAGAAAACTTATTTATTTCAGCTAAAAGAAAAGGAATTAATCCTCAACAAAGTTTAGCAGGTACGCAAGGTGGTAATAGCTTTAGCCCAGCAAGTGTGTTTTCATTTGGGGTAAATGTTTCTTTCTAAGTTGAATTATAAAAAAAATATATATATTATGTTAAAAAAAATTAATCTATTA